>ERZ808242.1-NODE-1-length-234687-cov-8.013332_pt1 | contig 234687 bp, 208 predicted proteins | sample MGYA00521244_ERZ808242 | MGnify/ENA primary metagenome ERZ808242 (study PRJEB31516, sample SAMN03275573) | gut metagenome | biome: mammalia-associated habitat; material: feces | host: Papio cynocephalus | place: Kenya | collected 2012-07-27 ... | reverse complement strand
GGAGACGGAAGTCGAAGAGAGATAAGAAGTTCAATGTTCGGTTTTGAAGGCACAATACATTTTGTGAATTCAGCAGTATCAATTTGATTGGTACTGCATAAACTATTATTAGCATGTGGCTCCGTGGTCAAGCGGTCAAGACATCGCCCTTTCACGGCGGTAACACGGGTTCGATTCCCGTCGGAGTCATCCTCGATAGCTCAGCGGTAGAGCATTCGGCTGTTAACCGAAGGGTCGTAGGTTCGAACCCTACTCGGGGAGTATGGCGACATAGCCAAGTGGTAAGGCGTGGGTCTGCAACACCCTGATCACCAGTTCAAATCTGGTTGTCGCCTCTAAAAAATCTCTGATTGATTTCAGAGATTTTTTTTGTTATGGTGAAGAGAGGAAAGAAACACAACAGGGACGTTAGTTATAGACAGGAAAGGGGCATAACCTTGCATATAGTTTGGATGATATTAGGGGTACTTTGTGTGGTGTATTGTCTGGCATTGGCAGTCACAGGCGGGACGGGCACCTGGTTTTTCCTCATATGGGGAATAATGGGAGCTGTCTTTACGGTATGGGGCATATTCCGGGGACGTATACGGCACGCCATGCCGCATTGGCTGAATATTACGGCAAGCACCTTGTTTCTGCTGATGCTGGCAGTATTTTTGTTTACGGAAGGCTGCATTATCAGCGGATTTTCTAAAAATACCGATAAGGAACTGAATTATATTGTGGTGCTGGGAGCGCAGTTGAAAACAACCGGACCGAGCCGGGTATTGCAGTATAGACTGGATACGGCATATGAATATCTGACGGCGCATCCCGACACGAAGGTGATTGTATCGGGCGGACAGGGCAGTAACGAACCTGCTTCCGAGGCGCAGGGAATGTATGATTATCTGGTAAAGAGAGGCATAGAGCCGGACAGAATAGTATTGGAAGACAAGTCAGTCAATACGGAGCAGAATATCCGCTTCAGCAAAGAATTTTTACAGGCGGATACGGACAAAGTGGGTATTGTATCCAATAATTTTCATGTATTCCGTGCTGTGAAGCTGGCAAAGGCGGCAGGGTACCGGAATGTCGTGGGAATTGCCGCTCCGGCAACCGCTTTTTATCTGCCGAACAATATGCTCCGCGAATTTTTCGGCGTGGCAAAAGATTTTCTGATGGGACATTTTTAAATGCAGAAGAAAAAGACAGCTGAATGTAAATGGAAACTTTGGGACATATGGGTATCATGAAAGGGGTAAATGCAATGGACAATTTACAGGAAAAGATAGCGGCATTTCAGAAAATGCTGGATGAAAGCCAATATGTGGTTTTCTTTGGCGGCGCCGGTGTTTCCACAGAAAGCGGCATACCGGATTTCAGAAGCGTGGACGGGCTGTACCATCAGCAGTATGCCTATCCGCCCGAAACCATTCTGAGTCATACTTTTTATAGAAGAAACCCGGAAGAATTTTACCGTTTTTATAAAAATAAGATGTTGTTTCTGGATGCGAAACCCAATATGGCGCACAAGAAACTGGCGCAGTGGGAGGCGGAAGGCAAGCTGAAAGCGGTCATTACCCAGAATATAGACGGACTGCATCAGGCAGCGGGCAGTAAAAATGTGCTGGAGCTGCACGGCAGCGTACTGCGCAATTATTGCGAGGACTGCGGAGCCTTTTATGATGTGGATTATATCAAAAAGGCGGATGGCGTACCGCACTGTGAAAAATGCGGAGGCATGATAAAGCCGGACGTGGTATTGTATGAAGAGGGACTGAACGAAGATACCGTACAGCAGGCAATCCGTGCCATCAGCAGAGCGGACCTTCTGATTATAGGCGGAACTTCCCTGGTTGTATATCCGGCTGCCGGGCTGATTAACTATTTCAGGGGAAAGCATCTTGTTTTAGTAAACAAATCGGCTACGGACAGGGACAGCGAAGCGGACCTGCTTATTCCGGCAAGCATAGGGGAAGTGTTCGGACAGCTTAAGTAAAAGCGGAACATGTGAAAAATCAGTTGAAAAAGTGAGGAACAGTATGGATATTCAGGTTGGGGATATTGTTACCCTGAAAAAAGAGCATCCCTGCGGCAGTAAGGAGTGGGAGGTTCTGCGTATCGGCGCGGATTTCCGCCTAAAATGTCTGGGATGCGGGCACCAGATTATGATTGCACGTAAACTGGTTGAAAAAAATGTCAGGGAAATTAAGAAAAAGGCTTGAAAAACAGGCATTTCTATGGTATCATTTTAACTCGTGATACATTATTCCTTGCTCCCGCAGAAGGGGGCCAGAGACCATAAGGAGGTAAAAAGCATGAGCAAATATGAATTAACAGTTGTTGTAAGTGCGAAAATCGAAGATGATGAAAGAGCAGCCGTAATCGACAAGTGCAAGGCACTGGTTGAGAGATTTGGCGGTACTATCACCAACGTTGATGAATGGGGTAAGAAGAAATTAGCTTACGAAGTTCAGAAGATGAAAGAAGCTTTCTACTACTTCATCCAGTTCGATGCAGAAACAACCGCTCCCGCTGAAATCGAGAGCCGTGTTCGTATTATGGACAACGTAATCAGATATTTAATCGTTAAACAGGAAGCTTAATAGGCATACCGGGTATTCCGAGGATTCCTGGTATACCGGAAAGAGGGACTTATATGAATAAAGTAATTCTTATGGGAAGATTAACCAGAGATCCTGAAGTAAGATATTCTCAGGGCGAAAATGCACTGGCGATTGCGAGATACACACTGGCAGTTGACCGCAGAAATTTCAGAAACAACGGCAATGATGAGCAGACTGCTGACTTCATTAACTGCGTTGCTTTCGGAAGAAGCGGTGAATTTGCAGAAAAGTATTTCCACAAGGGAACCAAGCTTGTAGTAAGCGGACGTATCCAGACCGGCAGCTATACCAACAAAGACGGTGTAAAGGTTTACACCACCGAAGTAGTTGTCGAGGACCAGGAATTTGCCGAGAGCAAAAATGCTTCTGGGGATAATAGTGGTTTTGCGGGAGGAAACAACAATCACTTCAAGCCTGAACCTTCAGGTGTCGGTGACGGTTTCATGAACATCCCGGACGGCATTGATGAGGAACTGCCGTTTAACTAATAATTCTAAGAATGGAGGCACACTGACATGGCATTCAATAAAGCAGACAAAGCAGATGCACCTATGAGAAAAAAAGGTGGCATGCGCAGAAGAAAAAAAGTTTGTGTATTTTGTGGCAAGGACAATGTAATTGACTACAAAGATGTAAATAAGTTAAAGAGATACGTATCAGAGAGAGGCAAGATCCTTCCCAGAAGAATCACCGGTAACTGTGCAAAGCATCAGAGAGCACTTACCGTAGCAATCAAGCGTGCACGTCACGTTGCATTAATGCCTTACACCTGCGACTAAGTCGAACGGTTCCGGGAGAGTATGAATTTCATACTCTCCCAATTTATTTGAAGAAAAATTGGGAGAAAAACATGAAAGACAATACAAAAGACGACAGGGAATAACATTTCCCTGCTTTTTTCTTTATAAAATGACAAATAATTATGGTGGAAAGATGAAATAAAAAATGCTATACTACATGAGTATAGATACTCGTTCACTGGGTATTTCCGGGGGTTACAACGTACATGAAGAAAAGAATTAAATTAAAAGGCAGGATTAAGACTTACCTGCAGTTTTCCATTTACTTAGGAGGTCTTCTGCTTGTGGTTAATGCCGGTATGGTGGCGATTGATTACCGTGCGGGACTTCTGTTAGGATTTTTTACACTTTTTTATTTTGCAGTGACTTTATCCCTTTATTTCTACAACAAGCCTGTCATTATGAATGAACTGGTGAGCTTTGCCACCCAGTACGGACAAATTCAGAAAAGGCTTTTAAGGGAGCTGGAGCTGCCTCATGCGCTGCTTGACGATACGGGCAAGGTCATCTGGACAAACGCGGCTTTTGAAAACATCATTCATCAGCCCAAGGGTTACAGTAAAACCATTACTTCCCTGTTTCCGTCCATTACAAGGGACAAGCTCCCGGACAATGAGGGCGTAGAGGAAGCGCAGTATGAGCTGACCTATGATTCCAAAGAATATATTGCCAAATTCAAACGGATTTCCCTGAAGGAAATGGCGGAAAACAGCGCCATGATAGAAGCGGAAGGCTATGAAGGTTACCTGATAGCCGTATATCTTTTTGACGAAACCGCTTTACATATTGCCTTACAGGAAGTGGATGACCAGAGTCTTTCCGTAGGTCTGTTTTATCTGGACAATTACGAAGAAGCGCTGGAAAGCGTGGAAGAAGTCAGAAGGTCGCTTCTGATTGCCCTGATTGACCGAAAGATAAACAAGTATATTGCGGCGCTGGACGGTATTGTGAAAAAGCTGGAAAAGGACAAGTATCTGGTTGTTATGCGGAAAAAGTCCGTGGCGCAGCTTCAGTCTGCCCGGTTTGATATTCTGGAGGATGTAAAGACCGTTAATATCGGAAACGAGATGGCGGTTACGTTAAGTATCGGTGTGGGTCTGGATGGTCTTACCTATGCGCAGAACTATGAGTTTGCGAGAAATGCCATTGACCTGGCATTGGGACGCGGCGGCGACCAGGCGGTACTCAAAACACCGGAAAGCATTATCTATTACGGCGGCAAGAGCCAGCAGGTGGAAAAGAATACCCGTGTCAAAGCGAGAGTCAAGGCGCATGCCTTAAAGGAAATTATTGCCGGCAAGGACAAGGTGCTCATTATGGGACACCGTATGGCAGACGTGGACAGCTTCGGTTCCGCAGTCGGTATTTACCGGATTGCACAGGCGCTTGACAGAAAGGCGCATATCGTTCTGAATGATGTGTCCAATACGCTGCAGCCGCTTGTAGATTTGTTCAAGAATAACCCGGAATACGATTCCGATATGATTGTAGGAAGCAGCCAGGCAATGGAAATTGCGGGCAACAATGCGGTTCTGGTTGTGGTGGATGTAAACCGTCCGTCCATTACCGAGTGCCCGGATTTGCTTCGCGTATGTAAGTCCATTGTGGTGCTGGACCATCACAGACAGGGCACCGATACCATTGAAAATGCAACGCTTTCCTATGTGGAGCCGTATGCATCCTCCGCCTGCGAAATGGTTTCCGAAATTTTGCAGTATACGGCGGACAATATTAAAATCCGTACCGAAGAGGCGGATTGTATGTATTCCGGTATCATGATTGATACCAACAACTTTATGAGTAAAACCGGCGTCCGCACGTTTGAAGCGGCGGCATTCTTACGGAGAAGCGGTGCGGATGTAACCCGTGTCCGCAAGATGTTCAGGGAAGATGCCGCAGAATACAAGGCAAAAGCGGATGCGGTAAGCCAGGCGGAAATTTACAGACAGTCCTTTGCTATTTCCGTCTGCTTAAGCGAGGATGTGCAGAGCCCGACCATTATCGGTGCGCAGGCGGCAAACGAGCTGCTCAACATCAAGGGAGTAAAGGCAAGCTTTGTACTTACCGATTATCAGGGTAAAATTTATGTTTCCGCCCGTTCCATTGACGAGGTCAATGTGCAGATTATCATGGAACGTATGGGCGGCGGCGGACATATGAGCATTGCGGCGACGCAGCTTGAGGGCATCAGCATGGCAGAAGCCATCGGCAGCTTAAAGTCCACCATAGATACAATGATAGAAGAGGGAGCCATTTAGTATGAAAGTTATTTTATTACAGGATGAAAAGAAATTAGGTAAAAAGGGCGACGTGGTTGAGGTCAGCGAAGGCTATGCCAGAAACTACGTGCTGCCGAAAAAAATCGGTGTGGAAGCTACTTCCAAGAACTTAAACGACTTAAAGCTGCAGAAAGCAAATGCAGACAAGGTAGCGTTGGAACAGCTCAACGACGCCAAGGCACTGGCTGCCGTTTTAGCGGAAAAAACAGTGGAAGTGAAGATGAAAGCGGGAGAAGGCGGCAGAGCATTTGGTTCCGTTTCTTCCAAAGAAATCGCAGCAGAATGCAAGGCACAGCACGGCATTGAAATCGACAAGAAGAAAATTGTCCTGCCGGAAGCTCTTAAGAATTTCGGTATGTACGAAGTGAATGTGAAGCTGCATCCCCAGGTAACTGCAGTACTGAAGGTGCATGTTTCTGAGATTTAAGAGTAAGGAGTAAGCTATGCCGCAGGTGGATGAAACCGTCATAAAAAGGGTAATGCCTCATAGTGTGGAAGCCGAGCAGTCGGTCATTGGTTCCATGATTATGGACAGGGAAGCGATTGTGGTAGCATCCGATGTCGTCACGGGAGATGACTTTTACAACAAACAGTACGGCGTTCTTTTTGATACCATGGTGGAGCTGAACAACGAAGGTCAGCCCGTGGATATCGTGACCCTGCAGAACCGTTTGAAGGAAAAGGATGTGCCCCCGGAAATCAGTAGCCTGGAATATGTTAAGGCGCTGCTGGACATGGTGGTGACTTCCGCCAACGTAAAATATTATGCGCAGATTGTGGCGGACAAAGCGACACTGCGAAGACTTATCAGCATCAATGAAGAGATTGCCAATATCTGTTACGCAGGTAAGGAGCCTACGGATGTGATACTGGAAGAGACGGAGAAAAAGGTGTTCAATGTGGTGCAGAAACGCAACACCGGCGAATACGTGCCCATCCGTCAGGTCGTGGTAAACGCCATGGACCGTATTGAAAAAGCAGCCCACTTAAAAGGAACGGTTACCGGTATTCCCACAGGATTTATTGATTTGGACTACCGCACCGCCGGTATGCAGCCTTCCGATTTGGTTCTGATAGCAGCACGTCCTTCCATGGGTAAGACGGCGTTTGTATTGAATATTGCGGAGCATGTGGCGTTCCGGCAAAATAAAACCGTAGCCATATTCAGTTTGGAAATGTCAAAGGAACAGTTAGTAAACCGTCTGTTGTCCTTGGAGTCCCATGTGGATTCCCAGCATATCCGAACCGGTAATCTGACCGACCAAGAATGGGAAAAGCTGATTGAAAGCGGTAACGTGATTGGTAATTCCAATCTCATTATAGACGATACACCCGGTATCAGCATTGCGGAGCTGCGAAGCAAATGCCGTAAATACAAAATGGAGCACAATCTTTCCATGATTATCATCGACTACTTACAGTTGATGTCAGGAAGCGGCAGGGGCAGCGACAGCCGTCAGCAGGAAATTTCCGATATTTCTCGTTCTTTAAAGGCAGTTGCCAGAGAGCTTTCCGTTCCGGTGCTCGCTCTGTCACAGCTTTCCCGTGCGGTGGAGCAGCGTCCTGACCACAGACCCATGCTTTCCGACCTTCGTGAATCGGGAGCTATCGAGCAGGATGCCGACGTGGTTATGTTCATCTACAGAGACGACTACTACAACCACGATACTGAGAAAAAAGATGTGGCGGAAATCATCATTGCCAAACAAAGAAACGGCCCTATCGGCACCATCGAACTGGCATGGCTGCCGAATTACACAAAATTTGCCAATATGGAAAAATAAATATCGGAAAACAGGTATTTAACAGAAAGGCATACATACAGCACCCACACAAAAGAGAACAAGGAAATCCCTGTTCTCTTTTTTAATGTCATGTTACAGAAAGGAAAGGGGAATTTTTATGGAACAGACACTTTTTATTTCAGATGCAGCGAAAAAGGTACATGTGGAGGCACATGTACTGAGGTACTGGGAGGAGGAACTGGAGCTTCCCATCAAGAGAAACGAGCTGGGACACCGCTACTACACGGAAGAGGATGTAAAACGTTTTCAGGAAATCAGGGAGTTGAAAGAGAGGGGACTGCAGTTGAAAGCAATCAGACTTATTTTGAAAAACGGAAAGCTGGACAGGCTGGCGGACGGGGAGAGTACGCAGGCAGAGAAAGCAGCCGAAGCGGCGAAAATCGCAGAAAAGGTGCCTACTGACGCGCAGCATGGAAAAAAGAACGTGGAAGTGTTGAAAACTGCCGAGAAAGTGACCGGGGAAGTGGAGCCCATAAAGACAACGTCGGTGGTAGGAGAAGAGTCGAGAGAGGAAAAGGCGGCACGCCTGCAGTGGCTCTTAAAGCAGCTTTTCAGGGAAGTTTTGCAGGAAAACAATGAAGCGATGTGCCGGGAAGTAAGGGAAAGCATCTTAAAGGAAATGGACTATCAGTTCCGTATGCAGGAGGAACGGGAGGACGAGAGAGAAGCCGCCCAGATAAAGAGGGACGAAGAGCATTTCCGCAGGGTGGACGAGCTCTTACGGAAAAAGAGAGGACTTCTCTGGAACAAGGACGACAGAAAAGCGGAGGAAAAGAAAGCGAAACAAAACAAAACGGAGAGCGTGGAAGAGCAAAAGAAAGCAGCCGTCAAAGAAAGCGCAAAAGAAAGGCCGAAGCTTCTGCAGCTTTGATTGTGCGGGCGTCAGTGCGGCAGTTGCAGAAGGCCTTCGGTGTAGGATTTCCAGTCGTAACCGGCAAGGTCGGGGATAGCTGCCCGGATGCGGGTGGCGCTGACATCCTCCATGTGGGGAATGGCGCCCAGAGGAGTAAAATGGGAAGCATAGTCCGATACCAAAGGCGATGAAGCAAGCAGAGCCTGCAAATCGTCTTCATTCCGGCTGAACACAAGGAACGAAAATTCCGACAGGAAAGCCTCGGCATATTTCCAACGGTAAAGCTCGGGCAGTTTGTCGGAGCCGCATACATAATAGCAGTTTTCACGGGAAATGCGGTACTTTTCACACAGGTAACACAGGGTATCATAGGTATAGCCCGTGACTACGCCGTCGGTTTCGCAGGTTCCTAAAGTGAAGTCATAATGCGGCAGGACGGTTTCCAAAAGGGAGAGCCGGGTTTTGTCGGATAAAATATCCTTGTCCGGCATTTCTTTCCAGCCGGTGAGAAAATCGTGCCGGGAGGGGACGTATACGATACGGCTGTCCTCTCCCAGCTTTTTTTCGGCTAAAAGTCCCATGGAGATATGCGCTTTTGTCAAAGGATTAAAAGTACCGGTGATAACGGCAAGTTTTTCCATAAATGCATTTCCTCCTTTTTACAAACACGCAGGACTTAAATTTCTTTCAGATTGTGAAGCAGACTCATTTTCAGCTCGTAGTAGTCCGGTGTCATATCTAAGTAATGCTTGTGGGGATTTTCAAAACGCTGCTCCTCCTGCCAGATTTCCGTGGCAAGCTGGCGTTTTACATAGTCGCGGATTTCGGTAAGGGATACCGTGGGCATTACCCGTTTTCCGGCTTTAATCACGGGCTGTTTCAGCTTCTTTACCGTGAAATTTTCAAAGGAACGGTTTTTCCAGGGTTGCTCAGGGTCCACATAGCGGAAGGGTCTGTCGGTGGGGATTTCTTCGTCATAATTGGCGAGCAAATCCGCAACGGCATGGCCTTCTTCGTCGTAAACGCGGTACACTTCCTTTAAGCCGGGATTGGTGATTTTCTCCACGGACTCGGAAATTTTAATGCGGGGTTCGAATTTTCCGTTTTTATTGACGGCGGCAATTTTGTAAACGGCACCAAATACCGGGTCGGACTTTGCCGTAATCAGACGTTCTCCGACACCGAAGCTGTTGATGCAGCCGCCCTGGTCCAGAATGGAGGTAATGGTATATTCGTCCAGACTGTTGGAAACCACGATGCGGGCGTCGGGAAAACCGGCTTCATCCAGCATTTTCCGGGCTTTTTTGGACAGATAAGCAAGGTCGCCGCTGTCTAAACGGATGCCGTAGACGGTAAGGGGAATGTTGGCCGCCTGCATTTCCCGGAACACTTCAATGGCATGGGGAACGCCGGACTTTAAGACATCTATGGTGTCCACCAGTAAAATGCAGTTGTCGGGATAAACGGCGGCATACTTACGGAATGCGGTCAGTTCATCCTGATAGTACATGACGTAGCTGTGCGCCATGGTGCCGCCTACGGGAATGCCGAACTGTTTGCCGGCAAGAACGGTTGCCGTACCGGCTGCACCGCCGATGTAAGCAGCTCTGGCACCGTATACGGCTGCATCCATGTTGTGGGCGCGGCGGGCACCAAAATCGGACACGGGACGTCCCTCGGCTGCTTTTACGATACGCTGGGTTTTGGTGGCAATCAGGCTCTGGTGGTTAATCTGCGCCAGCACCGCGGTTTCGATGAGCTGGGCGTCGATTAAGGGAGCAATGACGGTAAGCACCGGTTCGTTGGGGTACATGACGGTGCCTTCGGGAAACGCATAGATGTCACCCTTGAAACGGAATTTTTTCAGGTACTGTAAAAATTCTTCGCTGAACAGATGCAGGGAAGAAAAATAAGAAATATCGTCTTCGTCAAAGTGCAGGTCCTCGATGTATTCGACAATCTGCTCAAGACCGGCAAATATGGCAAAACCGCCCTGGTCGGGATTTTTGCGGTAAAACACATCAAAAACCACCTGGGTTTCTTCGTCTTTTTCGGCAAAGTAGCAGTCTGCCATAGTCATTTCGTACAAATCCATCATCATGGAAATATTTCGTTTATCAAACTGGCTCATGGGTCACATCCTCATAAATAACGTCTATCTGGCAGCTTTGCATGGTTTCCAGTGCGGCTTCATGCTTTTCTTTTGTGACTCCGGCACAGCAGGAAGCGTCCACATAGATGGGAACTTCCGGCAGAAAAGCCTTGATTAACAAAGCATTGGAAACGACGCAGATATCGGTGCATACACCAATCAGGGTGATGGAAGAAATCGGGTTCTGCTTATGGACGGCAAGCAGCCAGAGGGCAAGCTCGGGACTGCCGAAGCTTCTTTTTTCAAAAACAGGGTTTTTTTCTTTGGATACGGCAAAAGAGGCAAGCTCCGGGATGAGCTCCCAGCCGTCCGTACCCTTGATGCAGTGGGGCACCGGAAGATTTTTCCCTTCCTGGGTTTCCAAATAGTCTGCCCCGTGTGTGTCCTTGGTAAACAGAACGGTGCCGGAGAAGGAGTTTACTTTTTGGACAACGGCAGGGACAATGGCAACGGCTGCGGGACTTCCCAGCGAACCGGTCACAAAGTCGTTCTGCATATCGACTACGATTAAATAGTTATTTTCCATACAAATACCATACCTTTCATAGATGGATAAATCAACGGGTAAAAGAAGCGGAAAAGAATAAATGCGGATAGTGAAAAAGGCAGCCCAAAGCTGCCTTTTTCATATCATGGTGCATCTGTGCGCACATCGTATTCTTTTTATGCTTCTGCGATAGCACCTACAGGACAGCATCCTGCGCAGGAACCACAACTAATGCAGGTATCGGGATTAATTTCCATCTTTCCGTCACCCATGCTGATAGCACCAACGGGGCACTGAGATTCACAAGCGCCACATGCTACACAAGTATCGTTAATTGCGAATGCCATAATAAATATCCTCCTTTTAATAGTATATTAAGAACCATCATCATGCATATTTTAATATAAATCCGCTATAAATACAAGGGGGTTTATGTTCTTCTTCAGATACAGAAAAATGAAATTTTTTAAATAAAACCCAAAATCAGGAATGACTTGTCAACTTTTAGGGAAAGTATTATACTAATACGAGCAAAGGAGGTAAGAAACAATGGAAAACATAACCAAAGATATGACAATCGGTGAAATTTTAAGAAAAGCCCCCGAAGTAGCACCTGTTCTTATGGAAGCAGGCATGCATTGTCTGGGATGTCCTTCCGCACAGGGAGAGAGCCTGGAAGAAGCAGCCATGGTGCACGGTATGGATATTGACGCTCTTATGGAGCAGATTGCCGCACTGTAATCGGAATTATGCGCAGACGATAAAATCCGCCGGTCTTTTTTCAGACCGACGGATTTTTTGTGTCATCATGTACATTGTCAAAAGCGGAATTGCTTCTGCAATACAAAACTTATGAATTTTTGTTCTGGTATGCACCGTATACATACAGACCGGGAATAATCAGCCCGATAATCAGTCCGAACAGCCAGGAACCGAAGTTGGTGTTGGAAAAGTTACTGATTAAGCTGAAAACACTGGATACTACGCGGCAGCCGATAACTGCATAACCCCAGGTAAGGCATTTGCCTGCCATTGCTGCGGAGTCAGCATGCTGCACACCGTTGATACCGGCAATCAGCTGGATTACGGAACCGGCTAAACCGATAATCAAAGCTAACAGGTAGATAACTACCATCACAGGGCCAATCAGTACGGCAAGGGCTACAATGCCAAATAAAGACAGCAGCGCACTGATAAACCCGAAAACTGCACCGATAATCATCAGAATACCGGTGACTTTCAGGAAAGATGCTCCTTTCATTTTCCTACCTCCTAAGAAAATTTTGTTATTTTATTTTATCCCCGCGAGCTTCTGCAAAGCCGCACTGGGAATAATACAGGTGTAATGCTCGGCAAGATAGGAAAGACTTGCCGGCTGGCACTTTCGGGGACTGCCGTATTCGGAAAGGATATTGCATACACGGTTGAAATCCTTCGGAAAGTTGGAAGAACCCTTTACCAGTAAAAGGTAAACATTCTCAGATTCATCTTTATATAAGGAGTTGTTGCCAGCATAGCAGTAGCCGACTATTTTTGCACTGGCGATGACGTCGTGCAGGGAATTGAAAATAAACAGCCGGGCAAGCTGGGTAATGGGTGCAGATTTATTATCGTTTTCTTTTATTTCTTCTTTTTCTTTCTTCATCAAACCGGCTGTGGAGGAAAGCATATCTCCGGCTGCCTTGCGGTTTGCATGCAATCTCTTAAACAAATCCAGCATATCGTCGGCGTCGTCCGCAGCATCTTCGGCGTCATCGTCATCGCTGTCATTTTCGTTGTGGACGGAGGGAGCAAACTTGGCAAAACGGGTATCCAGTTCCTCGGGGTCCTCCACCTTGGTGATGATTAGGACGATACAATCCGGGTTAAGAGGGATTGCTTCTATCATAAGCGGAATGTCCTCCGCTTCAAAGCCACATTCAAAAGAAGCCTGCTGCATCATGTCGCGGAAAAGACTTTTTGCTTTTTCCGTTCCATAAGCTAATTCACTGATTTTTAATTCGCGGTCCGCCAGGTCTTCCCTGGTCAGGGTGCAGCGAATCTGGTTTTCATTCACTTTTTCAATTTTCATGCTATCACATCCTTACTTTAAGATATGCACTCATACCTGCGGGTGACTGAAACTCCCATTAAATCTGATTACAAGTATATTATACTTTTCGGCAATCTAAGTCAATAGAACAGGAAAGAGTTTAATTTTTTTTAATGATTATGAAATGTGGCATTTTAAAATTTTAAAATTTTTTTATTTTTTGCTTGCCAAATATCAGAATATCGAATATAATGCCATTAAGATGTCTCCGGAAGCGAAGTACGGAGAGGAGGCATGTTCGTACATTAATTTTATAAGATTTTCTTAGGACGGCTGCGGAAGCATGCAGTTACGTTTCTTTGGATTCTTGTCCGCAGTACTCTTCTATAGTATGCGGATGTCTTACAGGCTTATGTGCCTGTTTCTGATTTAATAATTTCCATTTTTAAATTTCCAATTTTCTCGTTTTAATTCAATTTTTTAGCAGGTATTTTTTGTACGTTCGGGGGCATCGGCTCTGAAAACCGTATTGTGTATCACGGCACTTCTTATGGCAGATAGGTTCAGAGTATTTTACAGATAAAGGAGGGAGGATTTTGCATCAGGATAATGTGCAGGCGCTCACTGACACACTTAACCGGGCAGAAAAGGAAGGGGTATCCCTGTTTCTGGAGGGGCATCCGTCCGACCCGGCAACCATAGCGAAACGCTGTGTCCGGGAATCGGAAACTTACATGGCGGACTACATTCTGGATGACGCGGGTCATCTGAAGGAACTCCGTTACGACAAGGTCAGGAACCTTTAATTGAATGAATGCTGTGGCACGCTGTGCCGCTGAAAGAGACGGTGACAAAACGGGAATGCCTCTTGACTGCACCGTCTCTTTCTTTACAAAGAGGGAATTTTAGACAAATTTGTCAATTTATATAATGACGCAGGGAAAAGAGTTTGCTATAATGGAAAGCATGATTAGAGGGACAGTGTAAATAAAATGCAGGCTGTTGCGGAAAGGCATGGTTATTTAGTATGAAAAAAGTAATCCCGGTTTTGATAGCGGTGGTTTTAATTCTGATTATCGGCGGCGTGGCGTTCGGAGGCCAGGTGGTGGAGCGGTATTCCTACTCCCACGAACAGGCGGATTTGTACGAATATTTTCACATTACGAAGGAAAGCGACGTACCCGTTATTTTACAGAATGAGGTGACCGAGCAGGACGCCGTGCTGAAGGACGGTATCTGCTATCTGGAATACAGAGAGGTACAGGATATTTTAAACAGCCGTTTTTACATCGATAAAAACGAAGGACTGCTTTTATATACCACACCCACGGAGATTATCCGGGCATCCCTGGATACTTCTTCCTACACGGTAAACGGTGTGGAGAACCCGGTGGATTATTGTGTTTTTTACGCAGTGGAGGGCAGTGAGGAAACGAAGTACTACATTGCGTTGGACTATGTAAAAAAATACACCAACTTTTCCTATGAAGTGTTTACGGACCCCAACCGTGTGCAGATTTATACCAGTTGGGAGGAGGAACAGGCAGCAGATATTAAATCCGATACCGACGTGCGTCTGCGCGGAGGCGTAAAGAGCCCCATCCTCTGTCATGTAAAAGAGGGCGACAGAGTGGTTGTTCTCGATAAAATGGAAACCTGGAGCCAGGTAAAGACGGCGGACGGCTTTGTCGGCTACGTGGAAAATAAAAAGCTGACCAATGAAAGAGCGGAGACGCCGACACCGGTAACCGATTACACGGAGCCGGAATACACCACCTTAAAGCAGGATAAAAAAATCTGCCTGGGCTGGCACGGCGTGTACGGCACCGCAGGCAACAGCACATTAGATGATGTGACGGCAAATGCTTCCGGACTTACCGTAATCGCTCCCACTTGGTTCAGCGTATCGGATACAAACGGCTCCCTGCGCAGCTTTGCCGAAGCCGCCTATGTGGAAAAGGCGCATGAAAAAGGTCTGCAGGTATGGGGCGTGGTAGATGACTTTAACTATCTGGACGACCAGGGCAATCGAACAGATGTGGCAGCCGTACTGGCTTCCACCACTACAAGAACCGCACTGATTGACAACATCATGAATGCGGCGGCAGCTTGCGGCATGGACGGGGTGAACGTGGACTTTGAAAAGGTTATGGATGAAGCGGCAGGAGAAGATTTTGTGGAATTCTTAAGAGAGCTTTCCATCCGCTGCAGACAGGCGGGACTGGTATTTTCTGTAGATGACTCTGTGCCGTATCATTTCAATACCCGTTACAATTTAGCGGAACAGGGCGTGATTGCCGATTATGTGATTATTATGGCGTACGATGAGCACTGGGCAGGAAGTGAGGAAGCGGGTTCCGTTTCTTCCATCGACTATGTCCGCTATGCCATAGAAAAGACCGGGGAATATGTGCCGGGAGACAAGATTGTAGTGGCGCTTCCGTTCTACACAAGACTCTGGATTACCGAAGGAACTTCGCTTACCAGTGAAGCATACCCTATGACAGGTGTGGATGCTTTACTTCAGAAATACAATATGACTTACGAGTGGGATGACACCACCGGACAGAACTATGCAGAGGCAACGGACGGTACGACTCTGTACCAGATGTGGATTGAAGATTTGCAGTCCCTTAACGTCAAGCTTACCGTCATGCAGAACTACGAGCTGGGCGGCGTGGCAGCCTGGAGACTTGGCTTTGAACCGGCGGGTGCCTGGGATTTGATTAAGGTGTATCTGGAGCGGTAAGCTGCCCCGCATAAAGACTTCGCTTCCTACATAAATTAGGATAGAACACAGGATAGCGGAGGGTATATGGAACGGGACAGTAAGCAGAGTTTTGCGGCAGCAGGCGTGTTTATTCTGTTGGTTATGGGAATTGTCTTTTTCACGCAGCCGGTTAAAGAAACGGTAGGAAATGCCATGCAGCAGGAGCCGGAAGGACTCTGTGTGGTAATTGATGCCGGTCACGGCGGGGATGACCCCGGTAAAATCGGCATTAACGGAGCGAAGGAAAAGGACGTCAATTTAAGTATTGCCAGACGAGTTAAGGATTATCTGGAAAAAGAGGACATCCGGGTCGTTATGACAAGGGAAACGGAAGATGGTCTGTATGATGCGGACGCTTCCCATAAAAAGGTGCAGGATATGAAACGGCGCATAGCCATCATTGAAGAGACGGCGCCTGACCTTACGGTCAGCATCCACCAGAACAGCTACCCGGAGGAATATGTGCATGGTGCACAGGTTTTCTACTACGAAGGAAGTGTGGAAGGACAGGAGCTGGCGGACAAAATCCAGAAACGGCTGATTGAGGGGGCGGACCCCGAAAATAAACGGCAGATTAAGGCAAACAGTAGCTATTATCTGCTGAAAAAAACGAAAATTCCCATTGTGATTGTGGAATGCGGTTTTCTGTCGAACCGGACGGAAGCGGAGGCTCTCTGTTCGGACGAATACCAAGATCGTATCGCATGGGAAATTACACTGGGCATCCTGCAGTATCTGAACGCACAGTGAGAAAGGAACACAAGAATACAAATGGAAACAAAGTGGATTACCTGCATGGAAGAGGATGATAAGGAATGCTTAAAGGAAGCCGGTGAAATCTTAAAAGCCGGCGGACTGGTGGCATTTCCGACGGAAACCGTTTACGGTCTGGGCGGAGATGCCTTAAATCCCGATTCTTCCCGTAAAATATACGCAGCCAAGGGCAGACCGTCCGACAATCCGCTTATTGTGCATATATGCCGGTTTGAAGATATTTACCGGATTGTGGCGGATACGGAGGAAAACAGAAAGATGCTGGCTAATGCCAAAAAACTTTCCGATGCGTTCTGGCCCGGTCCGCTGACCATGATTTTACCGAAGTCGGAGGAAGTACCGCTTGAAACGACGGGGGGCTTAAATACGGTTGCCATCCGTTTCCCTTCCCACAAAACGGCGCAGGCATTGATTGCTTACGGCGGCGGTTATGTGGCGGCACCCAGTGCCAACACTTCGGGACGTCCCAGTCCTTCTCTTGCAAAGCATGTGCAGGAGGATTTGAACGGGAAAATCGACATGATTATTGACGGCGGCGAGGTGGAAATCGGCATTGAGTCCACTATTGTGGATTTGACGGTGGAACCGCCCCAGATTTTGCGCCCCGGCTATGTGACGCAGGAAATGCTTTCCAAAGTACTCGGCACGGTGGATACGGATGTGACGATTTTAAGCGATAAAAGCGGACAGGCTCCCAAGGCACCGGGTATGAAATACCGGCACTACGCACCCAAGGGACAGCTTACCATAGTGGCGGGCACAAAGGAAAAAGTGGCGGCATATATTAACGAAGAAACGGACAGGCTGCGCACAGAGGGTGTGAAAACCGGAGTCATTGCCACGGAGGAAACCAAAAATCTGTATCATGCGGATGTGGTGAAATGCGCCGGCAGCAGGACGGACGAGAATACCGTAGCGAAGCATCTCTACGGCATTCTCCGGGATTTTGACGAAGAAGGCACGGAAAAAATGTTTTCCGAAAGCTTTGATTATGCCGGTATCGGACAGGCTGTCATGAACCGTCTGTTAAAAGCGGCGGGACATCATGTGGTGCAGGTATAAAAGGGCATATTTATAAAAGGATACATTATAAAAAGATATACTATTGTAGAAAATAGAAAGGTGAAAACCATAAGGAGGAAGAAAAATGATAGCATTAGGATGTGACCACGGCGGTTACGATTTAAAGCAGGTAGTAATTGCTTATTTAGAGGAGAAAGGCATTCCCTACAAGGATTTCGGATGCATGGACAAAGGCTCCTGCGATTATCCGGTATTCGGCAGAGCGGCTGCAGAAGCAGTAGCCTCCGGCGAGTGTGAAAAGGGCATTGTCATCTGTACCACGGGCATCGGGATTTCCATCGTGGCAAACAAGGTAAAAGGGATCCGCTGCGCACTTTGCCATGACTGTTTTTCCGCAAAGGCGACAAGACTTCACAATAACGCCAATATGCTGGCAATGGGCGCCGGCATAATCGGTCCCAATCTTGCCAGAGAAATCGTGGATATCTTCTTAAATACGCCGTTTTCTGACGAAGAAAGGCACAATCGCAGAATTGCGCTAATTGAAAAACTGTGATATACTCCCATAAAGAAAGCTTAACAACCCAGTAACATATATTCAAAGCTCACATGAGAGAAAACGGAGGCAGAAAAATGGCAAAAGTCGTAGTAATGGATCATCCCCTGATTCAGCATAAAATCGGTTATATCAGAAGAAAGGAAACCGGCACCAAGGATTTCAGACAGACCATCAGCGAAATCGCAATGTTAATCTGTTATGAAGCAACCCGTGACCTGCAGCTTTCCGACGTAAAGATTGAAACTCCTATCTGCGAGACAACCGTAAAGGAATTAAAGGGAAAGAAAATGGCAATCGTACCCATCTTAAGAGCGGGTCTTGGCATGGTTGACGGTGTCCTGCAGCTTATTCCCGCTGCAAAAGTCGGACATATCGGTCTTTACAGAGACCCGGAAACCTTAAATCCGGTAGAGTATTACTGCAAGCTTCCCGCAGACTGTGCGGAAAGAGAAGTATTTGTGGTAGACCCCATGCTGGCAACCGGCGGTTCTTCCGTAGCGGCTATCCAGATGTTAAAGGACAAGGGCTGCAAGAAAATCCACTTTATGTGCATTATCGCAGCACCCGAAGGCGTGGAAAAGATGAAGGAAGTACACCCCGATGTAGATATGTATATCGGTGCGCTGGATGAGAAGTTAAACGACCACGGTTACATTGTACCCGGCTTAGGTGATGCAGGAGACAGAATCTTCGGTACCAAATAAGAGGAAGAAATCATGATAAAAATGCGGAAGAGAGAAGATTATATCAACTGGGACGAATACTTTATGGGCATTGCCCAGCTTTCGGGTATGCGCTCCAAGGACCCCCATACACAGGTGGGAGCGTGCATTGTCAGTCCGGACAACAAAATTCTTTCCATGGGATATAACGGCTTTCCCATCGGCTGCTCGGACGATGAGTTCCCCTGGGACAGGGAAGGCGAATTTGCCGACACCAAGTACCCTTATGTGACCCACGGGGAGATGAATGCCATCTTGAATTACCGGGGCGGCTCCTTAGAGGGGACAAAGCTCTATGTTTCTCTTTTCCCCTGCAATGAATGTGCAAAAGCAATTATTCAGGCAGGCATCAAAAAAATAGTGTATGACAGCGATAAATATGCCCAGAGCGACTCCACCTTAGCTTCCAAGCGCATGCTTACGGCGGCGGGTGTGAGCTTTGAGGCATACAAGCATACCGGCAGAGAAATTATTCTGCGTGTATGAACATAGCGGATAAGCCGCAGAAACAGCAACAGCAATAATCACGGAAAGGACAGGAAAGCAGAGGGAAGGTTACATGAAAAAGGCAGCCTTACGAAAAGCAAAAATTGCATTATGGATGGCAGTGGTTTTGTTTGCGTGCAGTGTTCCTTCTTTTTCCTATGCCGTTACCACGCAGGAACGGTTAAACGAAGCCCTGAAAGATAAAGATGAAATCAAGGACAGGCTGGACTCCAAGAACGACCATATCGATGATTTAAAGGATACGGAAGCGGGACTGCAGTCCGACTTAAAGGATTTAAATGCCCAGATGACGGCGGTCAGCGAGAAGTTAGAGGAGCTGGAAGGAGAAATAGCCGATAAGGAAGAGGCTATCCGCATCACAGGCGAAGAAATCGAAGAAGCGAAGAAAACGGAAGCATGGCAGTATGACTGCATGGTAAAACGGATACAGTACATGTATGAGTCGGGAGAAACCGACTATCTGGAGTTGCTGTTTTCTGCCCAGAGTTTCAGCGATTTTTTGAATTACAGCGATTATTTTTCCGCCATTGCCGATTATGATGAAAACATGATGGCAGAGTATGAGGCAACAAGACAGCAGATTGAAGAAGAGGAAGCAAGACTTCTTCAGGAAAAAGCGGATCTGGATGATTTGCATCTGGCGGCGGAAACAGAGAAAAACAAGGTATCAAGCCTTATCAGCCAGACCAACAGTAATATCAAGAAGTACGGAGATAAGATTGCCGTGGCGGAAGAGGAAGCCCGTGCCTATGAGGCGGAGCTTAAGAAAAAAGAAGAGGACATTGAAACCTTAAAAAAGATTATTGAGCAGGAAAAAGCATTGTCGGCAGCAGCGGCCAAGGCAACCTGGAGGGATATTTCCGAAGTGACCTTTGCCGACGGAGACAAAAAGCTGCTGGCAAATATCATATATTGCGAAGCGGGTTCGGAGCCCTATGCGGGAAAACTGGCGGTAGGCGCAGTGGTAATCAACCGTGTTTTAAGCTCTAAATATCCGGATACCGTGGTAGGGGTTATCTATCAGAAATCCCAGTTTTCACCGGTAGCGAGCGGCAGATATGAACTGGCACTTGCGGTGGACAAGGCAAATGCCGACTGTTACAAGGCGGCGGAGGAAGCCATGTCGGGTGTTACCAACGTAGGCGGTTGCCTGTACTTCAGGACACCTATCGACGGTCTGACGGGCATTGCAATCGGAGGACATATTTTCTACTGATGGCTAAGAAAAAGAAGTATGACAAAACGGTATTCCGGGCGCTTGCCATGGTTACCCAGTTTGGATTTAACATGCTGGTACCGATTTTCATCTGTACTTTTATCGGCATCTGGCTCGATAAAAAATGCGGTACATCCTATATTATGATTATTCTTTTCTTTGTGGGGGCATTAGCGGGCTTTCGGAACATTTTCCTGATGGCCGGGAAGGTTTATAAGGATAAAGGAAAAGATGATGGAAAAAAATAAAAAAACGGATACAGCGCTTTTAGAGCTTCTGACGGGCATTTTCCTGTCGGGAATACTCTTTTCTCTGGCGGGGCTCTTTCTTCTGTTTTTTAAGGAGCTTTCCCTGGGAAAGTATCTCGTTTCCATGTGGCTGGGAATTTTTGTGGCAGGAGGCTTTTCGGTTCACATATGGAAATCTCTGAACAAGGCGTTCGGATGTGAAGAAAGTCAGGCGTCCAAAATGCTGGCTACGGGCTACGTGGTCCGTTACCTTCTGGCAGCGGTGTTCCTGCTGGCGGTGTATTATGTGGGAAAGGGCTATATTTTAGCTGCTTTCTTAGGACTTATGGGAATGAAAACCGGGGCGTATTTACAGCCCTTTTCGCATAAAATCTGGGATAAAATATATAAAAAGCAGGGAGGTGAGTAAATGAACTATGGGATAGTCTTATCTTCGGGAAATGATGTGGACTTTATGATTCACGGCCTTTTCAAGTATTCGTTCTTCGGCCATGAAGTCTGGATTACAACCTCACATGTCTGCATCCTCATCGTAATTCTGGTTTTGGTCGGATTTGCGATTGCTGCCAATATTGCCATGAAAAAAGCACAGGAAATTCCTACCGGATTTCAGAATGTAGTGGAACTGATTGTGGAGAAGCTGGACGGTATGGTTTCGGGTACCATGGGCAAACATGCCAACAAGTTCCGTAATTATATTGGAACGGTATTTATCTTTATCCTGTTCAGCAACCTGTCGGGACTTCTGGGACTGCGTCCTCCCACAGCAGACTACGGTGTGACATTACCGCTGGCACTGATATCGTTCTTCTTAATACATTACAATACGATTAAGTACCATACACCGAAGGAAATCTGGGTGGATAAGTGTTCTCCCATGCCGCCGTGGCTTCCGCTTTGGATGCCTATTAACATCATAGGTGATATTGCAGTGCCTATTTCCTTATCCCTTCGTCTGTTTGCCAACGTACTTTCCGGCGTGGTTATGATGGCGCTGGTGTACGGACTGATTGGCAAGTTTGCCTTAATCTGGCCGGCATTTCTGCATGTGTACCTGGATATCTTTTCAGGAGCCATCCAGACATATGTATTCTGTATGCTTACCATGACGTATCTGGCCAACGCAATGGGCGATGCGGATTAATTATTTACAATCATCAATCATCTTAAGGAGGAAACAACAATGGAATTTAACGAGAATTTTATCAGAGGATGTTCAGCAATCGGTGCAGGTCTTGCACTTATCGCAGGTATCGGACCCGGTGTAGGCCAGGGTATTGCGGCAGGTCATGCGGCAGCAGCAGTAGGACGTAACCCGGGTGCCAAGTCCGAAATTACTTCTACCATGCTTTTGGGACAGGCAGTTGCCGAAACAACCGGTCTGTACGGTCTGGTTACCGGTCTGATCCTGATGTTCGTAAAACCTTTATTACCGTAAAGGAATTCTTAGAAACTGCAAAAGCAGCTAAGAAAGAGAAAGGAGGTATAAAGGTTGAATATTTTGCTAACAACCGGTGAGTCCATGGAAAGACTTTTCAATCTGGACTGGCAGCTTCTGGCAGACTCCTGCCTGACCTTGATTGCCGTTTTGTTCCTGTTCGGAGCACTTTCCTTTTTCCTGTTTAATCCCGTAAGAAAAATGCTTACCGGACGTACAGAGAAAATCAAGGGTGAGCTTGATCAGGCCGCTGCGGACATGGCGGATGCCAAGGCACTTAAGGAAGAGTATGACGCCAAACTGAAAAATATTCAGAAAGAAGCCGACGACATCATGGAACAGGCCAGAAAGAAGGCCAAAATCAGCGAAGACAAGATTGTCAGCGAAGCCAAAGAGGAAGCTTCCCATATTATCGAAAGAGCACGTACGGAAGCTGAACTTGAAAAGCAGAAAGCAGCTGATGATGTCAAACGGGAAATGATTGCAGTAGCAGCCATGATGGCCGGCAAAGTGGTTTCCGGAGCGATTGACACCACGGTTCAGAACGAGCTTGTGGAAGAGACTTTGAAGGAAATGGGTGAAAGTACATGGCTAAGCTGATAGAAAAAGTATATGGCGAAGCTTTATTTGAATTAGCTGTGGAAGAAAAGCGCATGGATGAATTCAGGAAAGAAATCGAAGGTATCGAACAGGTACTTTCCGAAAATCCCGATTTGGAAAAGTTGATGCAGCATCCCGGTATCCCGATGGAAGAAAAAGAAAAAATTCTTACCAATGTTTGGGATGGGCGTGTCAGCAGGGAAATGCTGGGACTGATGCTTTTTCTGTTGCAGAAAAAGCATTACGGCAAACTTTCCGGTGTTCTGGATTATTTTGTGGCACGCGTTAAGGAACAGGAAGGAATTGGTATTGCCTATGTAAAGACACCGATGCCGCTGACACAGGAGCAGAAAGCAGAAGTGGAAAAGAAACTGATAGAAACCACATCCTATCGTTCCTTTGAAATGCACTTCGAAGAAGATGCATCCCTGATCGGCGGAATGGTAATCCGCATTGGCGACCATGTTCTGGACAATAGCGTTAAAACCAAATTAGAGCATTTAAGCAGACAGCTGTATCAGATTAAGCTGCAGTAAGAAAATATAGAAAGGTGCGAACGGATCTATGAATTTGAAACCAGAAGAGATAAGTTCCGTAATCAAGGATCAGATTAAAAGATACGCAGCCGATATGGAAGTATCGGAAGTGGGAACGGTCATTCAGGTAGCAGATGGTATTGCCCGTGTGCATGGACTGGAAAATGCCATGCAGGGTGAACTGCTCGAATTCCCCGGCGAGGTATACGGCATGGTGCTGAACCTTGAAGAGGACAACGTAGGTGCCGTACTTCTGGGTAGCCAGCACAATATCAGCGAAGGTGATATTGTAAAGACAACCGGACACGTGGTGGAAGTCCCTGTCGGGGATGCCATGATCGGACGAGTTGTCAATGCATTGGGACAGCCCATTGACGGTAAAGGACCCATCCAGACGGAAAAATATCGTAAAATTGAAAGAGTGGCTTCCGGTGTTATCACCAGAAAGTCCGTAGATACCCCACTTCAGACAGGTATTAAGGCAATCGACTCCATGGTGCCTATCGGAAGAGGACAGCGTGAACTGATTATCGGCGACCGTCAGACAGGTAAGACGGCTATCGCCATTGATACCATCATCAACCAGAAAGGCCAGAATGTAAAATGTATTTATGTGGCAATCGGACAGAAAGCATCTACCGTTGCTACCATCGTAAAGACTCTGGAAGAGTACGGTGCCATGAGCTATACCACCGTTGTGGCAGCTACCGCCAGCGAACTGGCGCCTCTTCAGTACATTGCTCCTTACTCCGGATGCGCTATCGGCGAGGAATGGATGGAAAAGGGCGAAGATGTCTTAGTAGTATATGATGACTTAAGCAAGCATGCGGCTGCATACCGTACACTCTCCCTGCTCTTAAAGCGTCCGCCCGGACGTGAAGCATATCCCGGCGACGTATTCTACCTGCATTCCAGACTTCTGGAACGTGCGGTCAGAATGAGCGATGAGTACGGCGGAGGTTCCCTGACAGCCCTTCCCATTATCGAAACACAGGCAGGCGACGTATCTGCTTATATTCCTACCAACGTTATCTCCATCACGGACGGTCAGATTTATCTGGAAACAGAAATGTTCAACTCCGGTTTCAGACCGGCGGTAAACGCAGGTCTTTCCGTATCCCGTGTAGGCGGTGCCGCACAGATTAAGGCAATGAAGAAGATTGCCGCACCTATCCGTGTGGAACTGGCGCAGTACCGTGAACTGGCAGCCTTTGCACAGTTCGGTTCCGAACTGGATGCCGATACCAAGGAGAAGCTGGCGCAGGGCGAAAGAATCAAAGAGGTATTAAAGCAGCCTCAGTACGCTCCCATGCCGGTAGAATATCAGGTAATCATCATTTATGCCGTTACCGGAAAGTATTTACTGGATATTCCCGTAGAGGACATTACCAGATTTGAAAAAGAACTGTTTGAATATCTGGATACCAAGTATCCCGAAATTCCGAAGGCCATTGCGGAAGAAAAGGTAATTTCCGATGCAACGGACGAACTGCTGAAAAAGGCAATTACGGAATTTAAGGCGGAATTCAAAAACTAATCAAAGGTTTGGAAAGAAAACAGGTGATTGATTATGGCATCCATGCGTGATATAAAGCGAAGGAAAAGCAGTATTCAGAGCACGCAGCAGATTACCAAGGCCATGAAGCTGGTCTCCACCGTAAAATTGCAGCGTGCCAGACAAAATGCAGAAGACTCTGCAGATTATTTTACCTGCATGTATGAAACCGTTTCTTCCATCTTGAAAAGAACCACCGGAATGCAGCATCCGTACTTAAACGGAGGCACCTCCGGGAAAAAAGCCGTGATAGTCATGACATCCAACAGAGGTCTGGCGGGAGGCTACAACTCCAATATCATCCGGCTTGTGACAGAGCAATTTGACAAAGAGGACACCGTAATCTATGCGGTGGGCAAGAAGGGCCGCGATGCACTGGCTCACAAGGGTTATACCATTGAGGCGGATGCTTCGGAAAGCGCCGAAGAGCCGGTATACCCGGATGCCATGGCATTATCCGACAGGCTGTTAAGGGATTTTGCGGACGGTAAAATCTGTGAGATTTATCTTGCCTATACCAAATTCAAGAATACGGTGAGCCACATTCCTACCATGCTGAAGCTTCTTCCGGTGGAAATCCAAGAAGAAGCCGCACAGGAGTCAGACCACACTCTGATGAATTTTGAAATGGATGAGGAAACAGCATTGGATTTACTGATTCCCAAGTATGTGACCAGCTTAATCTACGGCGGTCTGGTGGAGTCCGTAGCCAGTGAAAACGGAGCCAGAATGCAGGCAATGGATTCTGCGACCAGCAATGCGGAAGAAATGATTGGAGACTTAACCCTCCTTTACAACCGTGCAAGACAGGGCTCCATTACTCAGGAGCTTACCGAAATCATTGCAGGTGCGGAAGCGATATCGTAAAACAGAAAGGAAGATAAAATGGCAGAGGTGAATAAAGGAAAGATTACCCAGGTCATCGGTGCGGTTCTGGATATCCGCTTTGATGCGGGACATCTTCCCGAAATCAATGAAGCTGTTAAGGTGCCGCTTAAAGACGGAGGAACCTTGACGGTGGAAGTAGCCCAGCATCTGGGTGATGATATTGTAAGATGTATTGCCATGGGAACCACGGATGGTCTGGTACGTGGTATGGAGGCAGATGCAACAGGTGCCCCCATCTCTGTTCCTGTAGGTGAAAAAACACTGGGACGTATCTTTAACGTTTTAGGTGACCCTATTGACAATAAGCCGGCACCGGAAGGCGTTTCTTACGAGCCCATCCACAGACCTGCGCCTTCATTTGCAGAGCAGTCCACCAATACAGAGATATTGGAAACCGGTATTAAAGTCGTTGACCTTCTTTGCCCTTACCAGAAGGGTGGTAAAATCGGTCTGTTCGGCGGTGCCGGTGTAGGTAAAACCGTATTGATTCAGGAGCTTATCCGTAACATTGCCACAGAGCACGGCGGATATTCCGTATTTACCGGTGTAGGAGAAAGAACCCGTGAAGGAAACGACCTGTACCATGAAATGACCGAGTCCGGCGTTATCGACAAGACCACCATGGTATTCGGACAGATGAACGAGCCCCCCGGAGCCCGTATGAGAGTAGGTCTTACCGGACTTACCATGGCAGAATATTTCCGTGACAAAGGCGGTAAGGATGTGCTTTTGTTCATCGATAATATTTTCCGTTTCACACAGGCAGGTAGTGAGGTTTCCGCACTGCTCGGACGTATGCCTTCCGCAGTAGGTTACCAGCCCACACTGCAGACGGAAATGGGTGCCCTGCAGGAGCGTATTACTTCCACAAAGGACGGTTCCATTACTTCCGTTCAGGCGGTTTATGTGCCTGCGGACGACTTGACCGACCCGGCTCCCGCAACCACATTTGCCCATCTGGACGCAACTACCGTACTTTCCCGTTCCATCGTGGAACTGGGTATTTACCCGGCAGTAGACCCTCTGGAGTCCACATCCCGTATTCTGGACCCGAGAATTGTAGGCGAGGAGCACTACAAGACCGCCAGAGGTGTACAGGAAATTCTGCAGCGTTACAAGGAATTACAGGATATTATCGCCATCCTCGGTATGGACGAACTTTCCGAAGCGGATAAGCAGGTAGTTTCCAGAGCCAGAAAGGTACAGAGATTTTTATCCCAGCCTTTCTTCGTGGCAGGACAGTTTACAGGTCTGGAAGGAAAATATGTGCCGGTATCCGAAACCATCAGAGGCTTCAGGGAAATTCTCGAAGGCAAGCATGATGATATACCGGAAAGCTACTTCCTGAATGCCGGAAGCATTGATGATGTTGTGGAACGTGCAGCAAAGAAAGCATAACGGGTGAGTCTATGGAAGATTATAAATTAAGAATTATCACACCGGACAGAGTGTTTTACGAAGGTACGGCTGATATGATAGAGTTTAACACCACCGAGGGAGAAATCGGTGTGCTTCCGGGACATATTCCCATGACGGTAATTATCAAACCGGGCGTCCTTACCATTACGGAAAAGGATGAGGTAAAGGAAGCCGCTCTGCATTCCGGATTTGTGGAAATTCTGCCCGACAGAATGACCATTCTGGCAGAAGTGGTGGAATGGCCCGGAGAAATTGACCTGGAAAGAGCGGAAGCGGCAAAAAGACGTGCGGAAGAGCGTATCAAGAGCCATACACCGGAAACGGATATGGCGAGAGCGGAGACCGCGCTGATGCGTGCCATTGCCCGTATTCAGGTATTAAAGTAAATCAGGTATTGCAATCATGAACATTTCTACTATAATATTTGACTTAGATGGTACACTGATTGATACAGAAAAATATTTTAAAATATTCTGGCGACAGGCGGCAGAGGAGTTCGGATTTCACATGACGGAGGAGCAGGCACTAACGCTTCGCAGTCTGGGAAGACCCTTTGCGCCTGCCCTTTTGAAAGAGTGGTTCGGCGAAGCTTTCGATTATACGGCGGTGAGGGATTGCCGCAGAAAGCTGATGCAGGAGCATCTTGCCAAAGTGGGGCTGGAACAGAGGCCGGAGGCTCTTGAGACTCTTGAATGGCTTTCCCAAAACGGTTACCGGATAGCGCTTGCAACCGCAACGCCGAAGGACCGTGCGGAGGAACAGCTGAAAGAGACGGGGCTGCTTCCGTATTTTGATGAAATCGTCAGTGCAACAGAGGTAAAGCTTGGCAAACCGGCGCCGGATGTCTACCTTAAGACACTCGAGGTACTGGGAGCTGACCCTGAGGAATGTCTTGCTGTGGAGGACTCGCCGAACGGTGTGAAATCCGCAACGGCAGCAGGAATTCCCACGGTCATGATACCGGACCAGACACAGCCGGATGCGGCGCTGCGGAAAAAGCTGTATGCGTGCCTGCCGGCTTTGGGAGATATTGTTCATTTGTTACAGAGAGGGATCAGGGGAAATGAAGAGGAAAATAAACAATAAGGGATTTTCACTGCCGGAGCTTATTATAGTGATGGCAATTATGGCTGTACTGGTAGGCGTTCTTTTGCCCACATACTTAAAGTATGTGAACAATTCCAAGGTGTCTGCGGATTTAACCAACGCGGAGGAGCTGGCAAGCGCCATCCGTACCGAGATTGCGGAGGGACGTCTTTCTGCCGGAACCTATACCGGCGCAGGCGGCAGCGAATGTACCATTCTGCAGGATGTGACGACCTGGCCCAAGGTGCAGAGAAACGGAAGCCTGTCCTGGCGGATTACAGTCAATGATGTAGAAATTGAAAAAATTGAAATCGGCGACGGCTCAAGCTTTGACAGAGTGTATCCGGACCCGATGGAACCGGATGGATATTATGGTTTATACCATCTAAAATAAAAGAGAGTGAGAGGAAACAAATGGCTGACAAGAAATTAGTGGAAGCAATCACTTCCATGGAAGAAGACTTTGCCCAGTGGTATACGGACGTAGTAAAAAAGGCAGAGCTGTGTGACTATACCAGTGTAAAAGGATGTATGGTAATCAAGCCCGCCGGCTATGCGATCTGGGAACTTTTACAGAGACAGTTGGATGACCGTTTTAAGGCAAATGGTGTAGAAAATGTATATCTGCCCATGTTTATTCCCGAAAGTCTTTTGGAAAAAGAAAAGGATCATGTGGAAGGTTTTGCCCCCGAAGTTGCCTGGGTAACACACGGCGGATTACAGCCGTTACAGGAAAGACTCTGTGTCAGACCTACATCCGAAACCCTGTTCTGCGATTTTTACAAGAACGAAATCCAGTCCTACAGAGATTTGCCCAAGGTATATAACCAGTGGTGCTCCGTAGTAAGATGGGAAAAGGAAACAAGACCCTTCCTTCGTTCAAGAGAGTTCTTATGGCAGGAAGGCCATACGGCGCATGCTACCTTTGAAGAAGCAGAGGCAAGAACCATTCAGATGCTGAACGTGTATGCCGACTTCTGCAAGGATGTACTGGCTATTCCCGTAATCAAGGGACAGAAGACAGAAAAAGAGAAATTTGCGGGTGCGGAAGCAACCTATACCATAGAGTCCTTAATGCATGACGGAAAAGCCCTGCAGTCCGGTACCAGCCACAACTTCGGCGACGGATTTGCCAAGGCATTCGGTATCCAGTTTACAGACAAGGACAACACCTTAAAGTATGTATACCAGACCTCCTGGGGGATGACAACCCGTATGATTGGCGCCATTATCATGGTTCATGGTGACAATTCCGGTCTGGTGCTGCCGCCCAAGGTAGCGCCCATCCAGGTAGCCATCATTCCCATCCAGCAGAAGAAGGAAGGCGTACTGGACAAGGCATACGAACTTCGCGACAGATTAAAATCCAACTTCCGTGTAAAGGTGGACGATACGGACAAGAGCCCGGGCTACAAGTTTGCGGAAGCCGAAATGAGAGGTTATCCGGTTCGTATTGAAATCGGTCCCAAGGATTTAGAGGCAGGCAAGTGCGTTCTCTGCAGAAGAGATACCAGAGAAAAGATGGAGGTATCCCTCGATGAAGTAGAGGAGGAAATCGGCAGCCTTCTGGAAACCATTCATCATGATATGTATGAGAGAGCAAAGGCACACAGAGATTCCCATACATATGTGGCAAAGAACATGGCGGAATTCGAGCAGCTCTTCACCGAAAAATCCGGCTTTGTCAAAGCTATGTGGTGCGGCGACCGTGCATGTGAGGACCGGATTAAAGAGAAACTGAGCGTAACCAGCAGATGTATGCCTTTCGAGCAGGAGCACATCGCAGATACCTGCGTATGCTGCGGAAAGCCTGCAGGGAAGATGGTATACTGGGGTAGAGCATACTAATGATTTCTGTAAAATAAATTTGGTAATACTGATAGAAAAAAGACGGTATATTTTTAACCGTCTTTTTTTTATAATCAAACTACCTGATTACGCATGGCAGACAAAACGGTCTGCGCAAAGAATGACAAAACGGAGGAAAAAAGATGTTATTTGGAAACGGATGCTGGCTGCAGAAAGAAGGCTGCGCTTGCTTTACCCCCCAGGAAGTATATTTTGAAAACACGGAAGCCACGAAGGTGACCTTATGCCTTCCCACTTCCAGAATTGTAAACCGCGGATGCACCCTTGGCGGCATCAACCTTACCATGGTGATTACTTCTCCTGCACCGGATGTACTGCGGGTACAGACCTATCATCATCTGGGCGCAAAGAAGAGAGAGCCGGAATTTGAATTATACCAGAAAGAAGAACAATCCCTGACGGTTGCAAGCGACGAAGAAAAGCTGACCGTTACATCCGGCGGACTGACCCTGGAAATCGGCAAGAAAAACTGGTACATGGCATACAGAAGAGGAAATGAAGTCATTACCCGTTCCGCAGCCAAGGACTTAGCCTGCATGAAGACGGACTGGAAGGGCGATGCGTACGATAAAGGCGACAGCACCGAAACCTACATGCGTCAGCAGCTTACCATGGGCGTAGGCGAATTGATTTACGGTCTCGGCGAAAGATTTACCGCTTTCACCAAGAACGGACAGAGCGTGGCAATCTGGAATGAGGACGGCGGCACCAGCACTTACCAGTCCTACAAGAACATTCCTTTTTATATCAGCAACAAGGGATACGGTGTTTTTGTAAACCATCCCGAAAAAGTGGAATTTGAAATCGGCACCGAACAGGTAACCAAGAACGCATTTTCCGTAGAGGGCGGCTACTTAGATTACTACCTGTTCAACGGTCCTTCCATGAAAGAAGTACTGGAGCGCTACACCGACCTGACCGGCAAGCCTTCCCTGCCGGCACCCTGGACCTTCGGTTTATGGCTGTCCACTTCCTTTACCACAAATTACGACGAAGAAACGGTTATGAGCTTTGTGGACGGCATGCTGGACAGAGGCATTCCTTTAAGAACCTTCCACTTCGACTGCTTCTGGATGAAGGAGTTCCACTGGACGGATTTTGTATGGGATTCCCGCGTATTCCCCGACCCGAAGGGCATGCTGTCCCGTATTAAGGCAAAGGGCTTAAATATCTGTGTATGGATTAACCCTTATATCGCACAGGAAAGCTGCCTGTTTGCGGAAGGCATGGAAAAGAGCTATTTTGTAAAACGCACCAACGGCGACGTATGGCAGTGGGATATGTGGCAGCCGGGCATGGCACTGGTTGACTTTACCAATCCGGATGCCTGCGCATGGTATCAGGAAAAATTAGCCGGACTTCTGGATATGGGAGTGGATTGCTTCAAAACGGACTTCGGTGAGAGAATTCCTGTGGACGGAATTGAATATTTTGACCATTCCGATGCAAAAAAGATGCACAATTACTACACTTACCTGTATAATAAGACTGTATATGATATACTGGAAAAGAAGCGTGGCAAAGGCGAAGCAGTTCTTTTCGCACGTTCCGCAACAGTCGGCGGTCAGAAGTTCCCGGTACACTGGGGCGGTGACTGCTGGTCCGATTATGAATCCATGGAAGAAAGCTTACGCGGCGGTCTGTCCTTACTGATGTCCGGTTTCGGCTTCTGGGCGCATGACATCGGCGGTTTTGAAAGCACTTCCACACCGGATGTATACAAGAGATGGGTAGCATTCGGACTTCTTTCTTCCCATAGCCGTCTGCACGGCAGCACTTCTTACAGAGTGCCCTGGGCGTATGACGAGGAAGCGGTGGATGTCGTAAGATTTTTCACCAGATTAAAGGCAAGACTGATGCCTTATCTGTATAAAACCGCAATCCAGGCAAACAAGACCGGCGTTCCTACCATGAGAAGCATGGTGCTGGAATTCACAGAAGACAGAACCTGCCATTATGTGGACAAACAGTACATGCTGGGAGATTCCCTGCTGGTAGCGCCCATCTTCAATGAAGAGAGTCTGGCAGATTATTATCTGCCTGCCGGACGCTGGACCGATTTCTTTACCGGAGAGATAAAGGAAGGCGGCAGATGGATACAGGAGAAGCACGGCTATTTAAGCGTACCTCTTTTAGTAAAGGAAAATTCCATTGTTGCTATCGGCGCTCACGACGACAAGCCGGATTATGATTACGGAGAAGACGCAGAGCTGCGCATCTACGAACCTGTGGCAGGCACGACCGTTACCGAAACCGTTTACGGCATGGACGGCAGCGAGGAAATAAAGATTTCCGTCACCACAGAAGAAGGAAAGATTTCTGTTTCCGTGGATACCGGCAAGGCTGTCAGCGTGCGTCTGGTAAACCGTAAGGCTGCTGCGGTGGAAAATGCCGAAATGCAGGTTACGGACAAGGATACTGTTCTTACAAAGATTGCGGGAAAAGCTGTTGTTACGCTGTAATGTAAAAGCGCAATGAGGGAGAATAGAACACTATGAATATAAAAAAGAACCGTTTACTGGACTTTATGAGCAAACGAAAAATCAGGCAGCAGCTATCTGTAATCTATATTGTTGCCGTCGTACTGCCCATTACCGTAATCGGTTCTTTTTTGCTGGGCAATACGGGGCATCTGCTCACCAATTATTATAAAAACCTGCTGGAGTCCGACAACCTGCGTGTGAAAACCATTCTGTTTGAGATTACCACCCAGGTATACAACATGTCGGTGAACATTTCCTTTGAAGACGCCCTGCAGGATATTCTGGCGTCCGACTCCGACAATCCGCCGGGATCGAATGCCTATGCCTACACCACCATCGACAACTATGTTTCCACCCATGCGGAAATTGACGACATCACGGTCTACACGGACAATCCCTTCGCGGCGGAGTGCGTGCATTTTGCCCTGGCGGGGGAGGATATTAAAAATACCGGCTGGTATCAGAGAGCCATGCTGCAGGCGGGCGCATTCTGGATACCCATGGAAAAATACGACAAATACGGCAATTCCTACTGGAATCTGGCACTGGTGCGCCGGATAACGGTCATGAGCGGCAGCCATGAAGCCGTGATTGTCATTACGGTCAGCGACAACTACCTGCAGACCCGTATCGGCAGCAACGAATACGAAATCAGCGCGTCCACGGACGACGGCACCATTGTGTACGACTCCACCCGCAAGCACTACGGTGAAAAACAGCGGATGGACATCAATTACTACGACAATTATTACGAATATTTAGGGCCGGTGTGGTACGGAGCAAAGTCCTATTTTACCAAGCTTACCACCCTAAATTTATACCAGACCAACAGCAGGGTTTACGTGGTGACCATGCATGCTTCGGCATACAAGGACATCCTTTCCATTCTGATGACCTGCCTGCTCATTATCATGGCGGCGGTTGTCATGCCGTGGATACTCATTCACTATTTCACCCGGTATTTTACAAACCGTGTCACCATACTGCGTAATGAGATGAAAAAAGCCAGCAACGAGGAATACCCGGAGGCACAGTCTTTCGGCGGCGAAGACGAACTTTCGGAAATTTACGCGGACTTGCAGGTCATGGTGCGGAAAATCAAGGAAATGGACGCCAGGATGTACGAAACCAGAATTTCCGAGCAACAGCTTTTGAATGAGCAGCAGGTGATGGAAATGAAGATGCTTGCCAGCCAGATAAATCCGCACTTCTTATACAATACCCTGGAAAGTATCCGTATGCAGGCGCTGACGGCGGGCAACAAAGAGGTGGCAAATTCTATTAAGCTATTGGGAAAATCCATGCGCTACGTGCTGGAAAATACGGGAACCGCCATGGTTACGCTGAAAAAAGAACTGGACTACATGGAGAATTACCTGCAAATTCAGAGAATACGTTTCGGCGACCGCTTTAATTACGAAATCCACATGCCGGAGGGATTTGATACCAACCGCTACATGATACTGCCCATACTGCTACAGCCCATTGTGGAAAACGCCATTCTGCACGGCATGGAGCAGGTGGAGGAAAACGGTCTGATTTCGGTATCCATGGAAGCCATACCCGCAGAGGCGGGCCAAGGTACGGCATCCATGGAAGAAGCCGGCGGCATGCTGAAAATATGCATTTCGGACAACGGCTGCGGCATGACGGAAGAGGAGCTGGAAGCGCTGCAGATTAAGATTTCCCAGAAGACCTTAAACCGCAAGAGCAGCATCGGTCTGTGCAACATCAACCAGCGTATCCGTCTGTGCCACGGCGAGGAATACGGCATGAAAATCGACAGTACGCTGGGGAAGGGAACCACCATCACGGTCATACTGCCCATCGTCAGCCCGGAATAATAAAAAAATGATGTGCAATTTTGTCCGTATAAAATGTCAAAAAGGGATGGTTTTTTTATAGCCCGTATTCCTATAAACTTAAGAGTATCAATAAGTGGCAAAAGCCACGGATTCTTAGTAGGAGGAAAATATAATGAAAAAGAAAATGAAGAGATTCTTCGCTTCTGTTCTGGCATTTGCAATGATGTTTTCTACACTGACATTTACATCTGCCGCTACAGAAGATGAGTATCAGATGTTTCTTGCCATTGGCGCTGACGCTGAAGCAGACGGTGACTGGGGATATCAGTACTATGGAAACGGTGCATCCAGCAATGCCGGTGATGTAACCGCAACCGACGCAACCGCAAAGGTTGGCGATACCGTAACCATCGGTGTAAGCTTCCCTACAGAAGTTGTTTATACCTGGTTTATGGCACCTGTTTTGGTAGCAGAAAACGTAGGTAACGTAGATTACACCATCGACAGCGTAAAGATTGACGGTGAAGATGTAACCGACAAGATTGATTTCTCCGCAGGTAAAGCATTCTGGTATGAAGGTACCGGTGATTACAGCGATACTCAGGCTGTACGTCTTGCAGGCGGCTACAACGAATGGGGCGATAAGTATATGGCCGAGTCTCCCAAGGGCTTCAAGGAAATTACTTACACCATTACCTTAAATGCAGTAGAAGAAGGCGCTGCAGCAGGCGAAGCTACCTTAAGTGAAGAAAGCTATGATGCATTCATCGCTATCGGCGCTGATAAGGAAGCAGACGGTGATTGGGGTTACAACTACGCAGGCGAAGATGCAGAAGGCATCACCGCTACCACAGGAACCTTAAAGAGTGGCGAAACCACTACTCTTTCCCTTGAATTTGACAGCCCTGTTTTCTACACATGGTACGTTGCACCCTGCATGATTGTAGACGATGCATCCGCTATTTCCGATCAGTCTACCTTTGATGTTAAGGTATACTTAGACGGCGAAGAAGTAACTACCGATCTTTCCGCAGGTAAGGCATTCTGGGCTGAAGGTACCGGTGCTTATGATGAAACCAAATGTATCCGTATCGGCGGTGGTTACAACGAATGGGGTGACAAGTATTTAGCAGAATCTCCTAAGGGATACAAGAAGATCACCTTCGAGATCACTCCTGAAATTTATGTAGCAGCTGCTGCTGAAGAAACTGTAAATGTAGCTCCCGTAGACTTAAACGGTACATACAATGCATACATCGGAATTCAGACCCCTAACTGGTCCTTCCGTAACGCATATGATGATGCAACCTATGGTCTTGGCACCGATTATTTCAATCAGATTACCGGTTGGGATGCGGACAATAATGCTATCACCATTCCCGGCAACATTCATGATACCGTAATTTCCGGTAATGGTACTTACACAGTATCCATCGATGGAATAAGCTTCCCGGACGGTGAATTCTCCACCCAGGAATACTTAAACTTAATCTTTATTTCTACCGATATTCCTAACTCCGGTGAAATTACTTTCTCCGATGTGAAACTGACTGTAGACGGCAAGAATGTAGACCTTCCCAACGGTCCTGTTTTAGACCCGGATTCCAAAGAAGTAACCAAGATTCTTCTTCAGAACATCTGGAACAATGACTGCAAGGAAATCGGCTACTACGCAGTTCCCATGACAGACATCAGCATCACCTTTACCGTAAGCGGTTTCGCTTATGACAACGAAGCTTCCGCAGAAACTCCGGAAACCGTTGAAGAAAGCGCTCCCGCTGAAACCACTCCTGCAGCAGAAGAAACAAGCAGCAGCAATACCGGCCTTATCGTTGGTATCGTAGTTGCAGCAGTAGTTGTAATCGGCGGTGTTGTAGCAGGCGTTGTAGTTTCCAAGAAGAAAAAAGCAAACTAATCAGCCAAACAGATAAGATAAGTAACAGAAGGGGCGTCCGAAAGGGCGCTCCTTTTTTGCGCCGGAAAATGATACCGAAAAGGAATACGGCGGATGCAACCAAAAAGTTACTGTATTTTCTGTCCAGTAATTGCGGTATCTTTTGAGGACCCCGAAAGGTATAATAAAATTAATCTGAACAATCTGTGAAATGTTTAGGAAAGGAGTCAAAAAGAAACATGAAAGACAGAAAAACAGGAAAGGAAAAAGTGGCTGGATATATCTACTATTTATCCAGAGTCGCAGCACTTTTATCAGTAGTTCTGATTTTCCTGCCGGCATGCAATCCGGCTAAAATCTGCGATTATGTAAACAAAAACATGTCTCTGTTTACATCAGGCGTGGCATACGGAGATCTGACAAAGCTCTGCGTACGTGCCTTTGACAGAGGCTGGGTACAGGAATCTTCTTTCGTTATTTTATTTATCGGAAGCTTAATTGCCTGTATCGGTATCTTAGGTGCGGCAACTATGGGATGTATGTCCCTCGGCAACAATAAATTAAAGAGACTGGGCAACTGGTTCGGTATCGGCGGAGCGGCCCTGCAGTTTGCAGGTCTCGGCGGGATTTATCTGGCATACAGCCAGATTGCACAGACCACCAAGCCCGACAAGGTTATTCCCAATTTTCCCTTAGGAAACTGGCTCTTATTCCTTGTTATGGCAATCATTGTTATGACAGTCAGTGTGATTACCCAGTGCCTGCTTCCGAAACCTGCAAAAGAAGAAAAATTCGAGATGGAATCCCAGTACAAACTGTTCTTAATGTTCCTTCCCTTTGCGGCGCTCTGCTTCGTATTCTCCTACCTGCCTCTGTACGGCTGGAGATACGCATTCTATGATTATACTTCCGGCGGCACCCTTTCCGCCGATAACTTCGTAGGATTCAAATGGTTCACCATGTTATTTGAAAGTGAAGCGACCAGAAACGACATTATCCGCGTTCTGCGCAACACCTTAGCCATGAGCGGACTGGGACTGGCAACAAGCTGGTGTGCAATGGCATTCGCTATTTTCCTGTCCGAAATCAAGACTCCCTGGGTCAGAAAATTTGTACAGACCTTCACAACCATTCCTAACTTCATAAGCTGGGTTCTGGTATACGCTATCGCATTCGCTATTTTTGCTACCGACGGTTTCGTCAGCAGTATGATGGTAAATACCGGCGTCTGGTCAGAAGGCAAGAACCTGCTGATGAGCAGTTCCGGTCACTGGTTCAAGATGTTAGCCTGGGGTATGTGGAAGGGCATCGGCTGGAGCGCCATTATTTACATAGCCGGTATTGCTGGTATTGACCAGCAGCTTTACGAAGCCGCTACCGTGGACGGCGCAGGCCGTTTCCAGAAGATGTGGCACATTACCGTGCCCGGACTGCTTCCTACCTTCATGGTAATGCTCCTGATGGCGATTGCCGGTATCTTAAGCAACGGTATGGATCAGTACATGGTATTCGATAACCCGAACAACACCAATGTCAACATGGTACTTGACTACTATGTATACAAGTTAGGTATTATGGACGGTAATATACCGTTCGCAACCATGGTCGGCATGGTGAAATCCGTAGTCAGCGTTGTACTGCTGTTTGCAGCAAACGGTGTTTCCAAACTGCTGCGTGGCGAAAGCATTGTGTAGGGAGGTGGAAACATGGCTGAAATGAAAAAAAGCGCTTTAGGCGAATGGAAAGCAAGAAAAGCAGAAGCAAAGTCCGAAGAAAAAGCGGAAAAGCAGTATTATAAGACTCACAAGGTGGGCTATAAGCGTACTGCGGGTGACGTAATATTTGACGTGTTGAACTACACCTTCTTTATTGCCTTCACCATTATCTGTATCTTCCCATTCTATTATCTGTTTATCAACACCATTTCCGATAATGAACTGGTAAGTAAAGGTCTGATTAACTTTATCCCGAGAGGGCTTAACATCAACAACTACATTAACCTGATTAAGGCAAACGAAATCGGTCAGGCATTCTTAGTTACTATCAGCAGAACTTTACTGGGTACCGCTTTAATGGTAGCAGCGTCCGCTTTCGTAGGTTATCTGGTAACCAAGCAGCAGATGTGGAAAAGAAAATTCTGGTACCGCTTCCTGGTTGTTACCATGTATTTCAATGCCGGAACCATTCCCTGGTACTTAAATATGTCCATGCTGGGTCTGACCAACAACTTCATGGCATACATTATCCCGGGTATCGTGGCTCCGTACAACATCATCCTGGTAAAGACCTATATTGAGTCCATTCCGGCGGAACTGGAAGAGAGTGCGTTCATGGACGGTGCGAGCTACTGGACGATTTTCCGCAAGATTATCTGGCCTCTGTGTACGCCGATTTTAGCAACTATTGCCATCTTCGGCGCCGTAGGTCACTGGAACTCCTTCACGGATTCCTTAATCCTGATGCAGGATGCCTCCAATCTGTTTACCTTACAGCACAGACTGTACCTGTATCTGAATACCAGCTCTAACATCGGCGCCCTGATGAACAGCGGTGTAAGCTCCTCTGTCGGAGAAACCTTGATGCAGAGCGCTTTAAATGCTAAAGTAATTAAGTACACAATCTCCATGGTATCCATTATACCGATTCTGATGGTATATCCGTTCATGCAGAGATATTTTGTAAAGGGTATTATGCTGGGAGCCGTTAAGGGCTAAGAAAAAGCATTTTACTATATATAAAGGAGGATTAAAAAAATGAGAAAGATGAAGCGAGTAGCTGCACTTGTGCTGACTGCTGTCATGGTTCTGGGACTTTTCTCCGGATGTGGCAAAAGCGGCGGAAGCAACGGCAAAAAAGACCTGGTTACACTGACCGTGTACAGCCAGCTTGCAAACTATTCCGGTGAAATGAAGGGCTGGTTTGCTAAAATTCTGGAAGACAAATTCGGTGTAAAGGTAAACCTGATTCCCGATGGCGACGGTGTGTATGACACCCGTATGGAAGCCGGAAACTTAGGCGACATCGTAGTATGGGGTTCCGACGGTAAAGACTACATGCAGGCAGTTAATGCCGGACTTCTTTACGACTGGGAAGAAGATGACCTGTTGGCAGACTACGGTCCCTACATCAACGAGCATATGCAGGCCGCACTGGAGAAGAACCGTGAAATTTCCGGTACCGGCAAGGTATACGGATTCGGACACAACGTAGCATCCAGCTCCGACAGCCACGATGCATTCTTCTATACCTGGGATATCCGTTGGGATTTATATGAGCAGCTGGGACATCCTGAGGTAAACAACCTGGATGACTTAATGGAAGTATTAAAGCAGATGAAGGAAATCTGCCCCACCGGCGACGATGGAAAGCCGACCTATGCTATGTCCTTATGGCCTGACTGGGACGGCAACTATGTAATGTATGTAAAAGCTATGGCAACCGCTTATTACGGATATGATGAATTCGGTTTCGGTCACTACAATGTAACCAACGGTGAATTCTATGATGCACTTTCCGAAGGCAGCCCTTACCTGACCATGTTAAAATGGTTCAACCAGTTATACCGCAACGGACTTCTGGATCCCGACTCCATGACCCAGAAGTATGACGATATGATTGCAAAGGTACAGAACGGTAACGTATTCTTCTCCATCTTCAACTATGCAGGTTCCCTTGCATACAACAAAGAAGAGCATTACAGTGAAAACAAGATTATGGAAAGCTTAGAGCCCACAGAGGCATGTCCTATTGTTGCCGGCTTAAGCGCAGTAGGAGGCAACCGTATCTGGAGTATCGGTGCCAAGACACAGTATCCCGAACTCTGCATGGAAATCATCAACTGGCTGTGTACTCCCGAAGGACGTCTGTCCATGGACTACGGCCCGAAGGAACTCTGCTGGGATTACGATGAAAACGGCAAGACCTACTTCACTGATTTCGGCAAGACCTGCTTTGAAGACAGAACCACTCTGATGCCTGAAGAATGGGGCGGTGCAACCTTTAACGACGGTGCATTCCAGGTAAACAACACCACATGGACCGCAGCAGACACCAACCCGGAATCCGGCGAAAGATATGACCAGCAGTACTGGGCAAGCACCCAGGTAGAAGACGGACGCTGTGAAGCAGAAAGAGACTGGAGAGAACTGACCGGATGCCTTACCGTTCAGGAATACATGGATAAGGGCAACTACTCCGTAGATATCCCGACCACCTACTCCGAGTCCGAAAAAGATGCCGCTCTGGAAGCCTCCTGGAACCAGGTAGCAACCTGCTTAAAGGACTATAGCTGGAGAGCCATCTACGCAGAAAGCGACGAAGAATACGAGAAGCTGGTAGCTGAGATGCGCGGTAAAGCAAAATCTTACGGCTATGACAAGTGTATTGACTGGTGTATCGAAGAAGCAGCCAAGAGAAATGCTCTTCAGGCACCTCTTAGATAACAGTGTGAAAAATAAATTTTGCAGAAGGGAATAAAATGAAATTCTTTAGTACGGATAGTCCGCTTTATCGGTTTCTCACAAGACTGTGGGATATGATAAAATTGAACTTCTTATGGTTAGTTTTTTCTCTGCCGGTTGTTACGATGGGGGCTGCCACGGTGGCAGCCTACAGCGTAACGCTGAAAATGGTGGATGAGCGTGAGGGATATGTGGGAAGACAGTTTATCAAAGCATTTAAGGAGAACTGGAAACAGGGGATACCTCTGGGACTGATTTTCTTAGCTGCCGTATATGCGGCCTATCTGGACTTTGAGCTTTTCAACAAATTACCGAATAATCCGGTGATTTTTCTGATTGCCGGTATCGTCACAATCTTTTTTATTGTGATGATTTTCCTGTATGCATTTCCGCTGAGTGCAAGGTATGAAAATACCCTGCCGGCGACCATGAAGAACGGCATCAAGATTGCCACAAAGTTCTTTGTACGGACCATTTTCCTCATTGTCATACTGGCGATAGAGGTGATGATTTTTATCTGGAACCAGACCACCTTGCTGTTCGGTATCCTGATCGGACCGGCATGCTTCATGCTGACGGTCAGCGGTTTTGCCATGTATTATTTCAGACAGATTGAAAAGGAACCGGGTGCCATTACGAACCCGGAGGATAATGTATGATACACGAAATAATTTCCTTACACGAAGCAGGCTCCTTACCGGGTGCCTGCTTTGAAACGTATTTTATGGAAGAGTCCGAAGAATATAAAATTAAAAAAAGACCGGCGGTCATCATATGTCCCGGCGGCGGTTACTGCTATCTTTCCGCAAGAGAGGGCGAAATCATGGCGATGCAGTACTTTGCCATGGGCTATCAGACAGTGGTTTTGAAATATTCCATTGCGCCCGCCGTATACCCGGCAGCCCTGACAGAGGTGGCAAGAACCGTGCTTACTTTGCGGGAAAATGCGGAAAAATGGCATATTGATGCGGACCACATTGTAGTGGTCGGTTCTTCTGCGGGCGGCCATCTGGCAGCCTCCTACGGTATGTTCTGGAGCGAGGACCGGCTCAGGGAAAGAATGGGACTTACCGAAGCGCAGAAGGAGCTGTTAAGACCCCAGGGCATGATTTTGAATTACCCGGTCATTACTTCCGGCAAATTTGCCCACAGGGACTCCTTTAAGAATTTACTTGGGGACAGATACGACGAACTGGTGGAGAAAATGTCCTTAGAAAACCAGGTGAACGCAGACACACCGCCTGCTTTTATCTGGCATACGTTCACGGACGGCTGCGTACCGGTGGAAAATTCCCTGCTGCTTGTCAGCGCCATGAAAGAGGCAGGCATTCCGACCGAGTTCCATATGTACCCGGAAGGCGGCCACGGTATCGGACTTGCCAATAAGCTGACAGAGACCTCCTATGAGTGTGAAGTCATTCCTGCCTGCCAGACCTGGCTTGGTATGGCGCACACCTGGCTGGACAATATCTGTGATTACAAGTAGGGTATAAGCAAAAGAAAACAGCCGGGGATTATTCGTCCTCGGCTGTGCTTCCGTTCTGTTTCCGGAATTCGGCGGGACTCTCACCCACGTATTTCCGGAATTTTTTATGGAAATAATCTACGTTGCGGTAGCCCACACGCTCCGCCACTTCATAAACCTTTAAGTTGCCCGCCAGCAGCATTTCCTTGGAATGTTCAATCCGCACATGGTCCACATAGGAGTTGAAGCTTTCGCCCACGGTCTTGTTGAAAATCTTTCCGAGATAAGCGCTGTTATAACCAAACAGGGGCGCAATGGACTCCAGCTTGATATTGTTGTAGTAGTTGTGGTCAATGTAATAGAGAATATCGTCCAGCACGTTGTTGCGGGAAGGATTGCCGGTCGCATTCATAATCATCTCGAACTGTTCGGAGAAGAACTGGATGATTTCATACAGGTAAGGCTTTTTCTCTATATAATCAATGACATTGGAGTTGGTCGGAAAAGGTATCGTCAGCGTATTGTAGATTAAGTTAATCTTTTCCTTGATACGCAGATACATATCCGTCAGGAACAGCTTTACTTCGGAAATGCTGTTTTCCACGTTGTAAAGGTAGTTCTCCATCTCCGTAAGGGTTGTAACCACATTTTTGCGGTTGAAGGTCTGTAAGTAACCTACAAGGTAATCGGCATAATGCTGCAGTTTTTCCGGCTGCAGGGTGGATGCCGTATTAAAATGGGGAAGCTCCGCATAGCCTAAGGTGTGCTGTCCCTGCAAACAGAAAAAACGTCTGGAAATCAGGAAAGCCGCATCCTTATAGGAGATAGGCAGCTCGGAAAGCTGCTTCACCGGACGGCCGTAGCTGATAAACAGGGAGTCCATGGGGCTGCCCTTCTGGGGCGGGTTCACGTCCTCGTAATGGTTTAAGAAATCCTGAAAACGGTTCAGCGCATAGGTGCCTTTTAAGAGGATAACATCCTTGGAGTCCTCCGTGAAATGGTAGAAGGTGTGCTCCTGCTTGTTGGAAACCTTTAATAAATCCGCGAAGCTGTAAAAGGTGCTGCCGGGCTGGCTGCTGAAGTTTTCGTAAATAACCACCTGATAGATGTCCGCTTCCAGTTCCAAATCGGCAATGGTGTCCGAGTCTGTTTCCAGTCCCACGGTAACCAGGTCGTGCAGGATGACATTGCGGGCTTTTTTCTTTAAAAGGTCGTAAGTATCCTGGTCGCGGTTCTCACTGTCAAGGGCTGTTTTGATGGTGGTGACGGAGGAGAGAAGCTCGTCCTCGTCAATGGGTTTTGTCAGGTAAAACTCCACCCCGTAGCGGATGGCTTCCTGCGCATATTTGAAATCGGAATAGCCGCTTAAGATGATGAACTTGCCTTTGAAATCATTTTCACGCACGGAGGCAACCACATCCAGCCCCGGCTTCCGGGGCATTCGGATATCCATCAGGGTAAGGTCGGGCTGCTTCTTGAGAATTTCCTTTTCGGCATCCTCCCCGTTGGAGGCTTCGCCGCAAACGGTAAAACCGAGTGCTTCCCAATCGATAATCTGTTTCAGACCGTCCCGGATAAGGGCTTCATCGTCAACAATAAATACTGTGTACATAAAATCTCCCACTCTATGAACAATGTTACTATAGTAACTAAATTATAGAAGAAACGGAGCGAAAACGCAATGAAAAAAGAGTATTTTCGTATATGCCACTTCATGGTATAATGAAATATATGCTTATTGTACGGACAAAAGAAACAAGACAAAGGCAGGTTCGGATGTGAAAAAAATAAAGAAGAAAACCGGGATGATACTGCTTGCCTGCACGCTTTTATGTGTGATTACAGTGGGAAGCATCCTTTTCACCAAAGAGAAAAACAGGAACAAATGTCCCTATAAAGAATTTATCACCGTGGATGTGTTTGATGCCCAGGCAAACTTCCAGGGCATCCAGTCCGGCTGGTTTGCCAAGGTGGTAAAGGACCGCTTCAACATGGAGCTCAACATCATTGCCCCCAATGTGGCGGGCGGCGGAGACACCCTCTACGGTATCCGCTCCGCAGCGGGCAATCTTGGCGATTTGGTCATTGTGGGCGGTGACAAGGGCAATCTCGAAAGCATGGTGACGGCAGGACTTATCATGGATATGAGCGGGTATCTCAAGGGAAAGGACATCATGCGGTATGAAACCGCTATCCGGGATTTGAACAACCGGGTTTCCACTACGGGCATTTATGCCATTCCTTCCGAGCTTTCCCAGAATTCCCCTCTGACCTCCAGCGAGACCATGGAGCCCACCTATGGTCCCTATCTGCGCTGGGATTTGTATGAGCAGCTCGGTTATCCCGAAATTAAGACGCTGGAGGACTTGCTGCCGGTGCTGAAGGATATGCAGGAGCTGATGCCTTACAGCGATGTGGGTAATCCGACCTATGCGTTTTCCTTCTTTAAGGACTGGGACGGCAATATGATGAACAACGCCAAGCAGCCCGCCTGTCTTTACGGCTATGATGAAAGCGGGTTTGTACTGGCAAAGGCGGACGGAAGCGATTACCAGAGCATTGTGGACTCCGACTCGATATACATGCGTACTTTGAAATTTTATTTTGAAGCCAATCAGCTCGGACTGGTGGACCCCGAGTCCCCCACCCAGAATTACGACAGCGTATTCTTAAAATACCAGCAGGGCGACATCTTCTTCTGCGTATGGCCGTGGCTGTCCCAGTCGGCGTACAATACTCTTTCCAACAAGGAAGAGGGCAAGGGCTTCATGCTGGCGACCATCGACGATATGCAGATTTATTCCTACGGCTGCCGTCCCATGGGCAACGACCAGGAAATTATCTGTATCGGCAGCAATGCCAAGGACCCCGAAAGGCTGGCGGATTTCATAGACTGGTTGTATTCCGAGGAAGGCGTTTTCAACAACAGCGCCCAGGTGGCAGGCGGCACGGCGGGACCGGAGGGGCTGACCTGGGAGCGCACGGAAAACGGGCCGGTGCTGACGGATTTCGGCATGCAGGCGCTGATGAACGGCGATGTGGAGCTGCCCGAAGAGTGGGGCGGCGGTCTGTGGAGCGACGGTATTTCCGAACTGAATTACAAGCCCATCGTACAGTCCGATTTGACAAAGGACGGTTTCCCCTATGCCTACCAGCTCTGGGACTCCGTGACTGCCATGGAAAATACGGAGCTGGACGAAAACTGGAAGGAACACATGGGCGCCGAGTCCACACTGGAATATCTGAATGCACACAATATGATAGCGGTTTCGCCGGGCTGCAATTTCAATTATCCTTCCGAGGACTCGGAAATCACCACTCTGCGCAGCCAGTGCCGGAACATTATCGTGGATTATTCCTGGAAAATGGTATTTGCCCGGGATGAAGAGGAATTTTACAGCCTGCAGAGCACCATGCAGTCCAAGGTAAAGAGCCTGGGGTACGATGCGGTTTACGCGTTTGATTTGGAAGCGGTAAAGGAAAAAACGGCAGCCCAGCAGAAAATCGTGGAGCTGTACGGAACGGAGCAGAAGTAAGACAGAATGGAGCAGTCGGATGCGCACTGCACATTGTGAGAACCAGGAGGCAGACGTGACGGAAAAGAATTTCATAATACTGGATTTGGAATGGAACCAGAGCTGTGACCCGGAAGCGGCGGACAAAAAGCTGCAGTTTGAAATCATCGAAATCGGCGCCGTCCGCATGGACGGGAACCGTCGGATGACCGGGGAATTTTCCCAGCTTATCAAACCCCAGATTTATCACGAACTGAATAAAATTACCAGCCGTCTCATCCATATGAAGATGAGCCAGCTCCGGCAGGGCAGACCGTTCCCCGAGGTTATGGAGGAATTCCGAGCCTGGTGCGGGGACAATCCGGTGTTCTGTACCTGGGGACCGCAGGATTTGTCGGAGCTGCAGAACAACATGCAGTATTACGGCATGGAACCGCTGACCGATAAGCCGCTGCCTTTTTTGGATGTACAGAAGCTGTTCAGCCTGACGTTTGAAGACGGCAGAAGCCGGAAGGCGCTGGAATATGCGGTGGACTTTTTACAGATTGAAAAGGACATTCCGTTCCATCGGGCATTCAGCGACGCCTATTACACCGGAAAAGTATTCGCCAAAATACCGGAAGAAACCTGCAGGAGAGTGTCCTTCGATTTGTTCCATCCGCCCGTAAAAAGGGAGGATGAGGTAAGGATTGTGTTTGGCACCTATGCCAAGTACATTTCCCGGGCATTCGACAGCAAGAGCGAAGCGCTGGCGGACTGGGAGGTCATCAGCAGCAAATGCTACATCTGCCGCCGGAACTTAAAAAAGAAAATCCGCTGGTTTACAGTAAACGGCAGGCATTATTACTGTGCCGCTTACTGTGAAAAGCACGGTTACCTGAAAGGCAAAATCCGTATCCGCAAAACACAGGACGACAAGGTGTTTGTGGTAAAAACCATGCGCTTTATTACGGAGGAAGAAATGGAAACCCTGCGGGAAAAGCGGGCGAAATTAAAAAAGGGAGGATGACTTATTCGTCATCCTCCCAACTGCGTCTCTTCTCTTTTCTCTGTCTTTTTTTCTGCTGCCGGATATTCTTTTTGGCAGCGGCAATTCTGCTTTTCTGATACCGTGTAAGATTCCGCTTCCGGGTCTTGAGCCAGATCTTTCTGCCACCCCGTTTCCGCAGTTCAAAATGGTAATTGTGGATAAAGGCATACAGGATAAGCAGCAGGATGATGCCTCCGGCAATGCCTACAATCCAGAGAATAACCTTTACCACATTGATAAAAATAACCCTTGGCAGGCTGGTTTTCTTTTCCGGCTCCACGGCGGCGGTGAAATCGTAGCCCTTTTCCGTGCTGGCGGTAAAATTCACGGCAACGGAGCCTAAAAATTCGCCCTGATAGGTGTAGGTGATGAGCGCCGCTTCGTCGGGGGAGTCGGGGTCATAGGTGATTTCCGATGTCAAATCCTCAAAGGGAACAGTTTTCGGCAGGATAATGGTATCCTGGGTATTGATGGATAAAATCGGCTGGCTGCTTCCGAAAATATCGCTGCCGCCGTAAAAGGCATTGCTGTTTTCCATCCGGTAACGGGTTTCCTTCTGGGAAATATTTACTTTTTCAAAGTTTTCAAAACCATACTGGAACAAAGATACCGTATCCGCAAACTGCGCCGGGGAGTCCTCCACCATGACAACGGCAATCAGCTTCAGCCCGTCTTTTTCCGCACAGGAAACCAGCGTGCTTTTGGCGGCAACCGTGTAACCGGTCTTGCTGCCGACTAAGTACTCGTAGGCATAGGTTTTTCCGGGGAAAAGCTGGTTTTTGGAGTTTTCGATAACATGCTTGGGCTGCTTTTCCGTGGGCTCCAGCTCCAGACGGGACGTGGAGGAAATTTTGCAGAGCAGGTCATTTTTGAAAAATGCCATACCGATACGGGCAAGGTCGTAGGAAGAGGTATAGTGGTTCTCATCGGGCAGACCGTTGGGGTTTACAAAATGGGAATCCACACAGCCCAGTTCTTTGGCACGCTCGTTCATAATGTCGGCAAAGACGCTCCAGTCCGTGGTGCCGCTGATGTGCTCGGCAACCGCATAGGAAGCCTCGTTGGCGGAGGCAATTAAAATTGCCTGCAGGCACTGTTCGAGGGTAAGCTCATAGCCCACATCCATGGCAATGTTGCTGGAGTCTCTTGGCGTATCGAAGACCGCATCGTGGGAAAATGTCACGGTGTCGGTCAGGGAGCAGCGCTCCGTGGCGATGAGACAGGTCAGTATTTTGGTGGTGCTGGCGGGATACAACTGCTCATGGGCGTTTTTGGAATATAAAACCGCACCGGTGTCGGCATCTATCAGAATGGCGGACTGGGCGGAAATAACGGGTCCCTGCGGCCAGTTCGGTATGCTGTTGGACTCAATGGGTATGGCAGTGCGGGTATCCGCATCCGCAATGACGGGCAGCGCATACGCCGAAAGGCTGTTAAAGATCCACACTGCCGCAACAGAAGCGGCAAACAACGCCGCACCGTATTTTTTTACTAATTTATGTATACGAAACAAAATCAAACATCCTCCCTTTTCCCCTGAGGGCACCTCTCTATGATACACTATCGGCAGAAAAAACCAAAGAGTTTTTTGTATTTCTTTTCGTACTTTCTTTTCCTTATAAAATAAGGTATAATAAAAAAGCAAAAGCGGTTGTAAAGTGCTTTTTATTTCAGTTTACAAAGATGGACAGAAAGAGTTTGGTAAAAGAATATGCGTCTTAGAAATATTACCGGTTCCAGGGAAGTGATTGCGGACAGCATCTATGTGGTGCAGGAGCCGCAGGAAAAGAAAGGCCAGTGGAAAGAAGTATTCGGCAATGACCACCCCGTACGAATCGAAATCGGCATGGGAAAAGGAAAATTTTTACATACCCTGGCAAAAGAAAACCCGGGCATCAACTATATCGGCATTGAGAAATACTCCAGTGTGTTGCTGCGCGCCATCCAGAAAATGGAGGAGGACGAGCTTCCCAACCTGAAGTTCATCCGTATGGATGCCGAGGAAATTACCGATGTGTTTGCAGCGGGAGAAGTGGACCGGATTTACCTGAACTTTTCCGACCCCTGGCCCAAGGACAGACATGCCAAGAGAAGACTTCCTTCCAGACAGTTTTTAAAAAGATACGATGAAATCTTAAAAAAGGACGGCAGGATTGAGTTCAAAACGGATAACAGGGATTTATTTGACTTTGCCGTGGAGGAGCTGCCGGAAGCCGGATTTCGGGCGGAGGTGCTTACCTACGATTTACATGCGGACGAAAAGCTCATGGAAGGCAATATCATGACGGAATACGAAGAAAAATTTTCAGCCGCCGGCAATCCCATCTGCAAATATATTATTTACAGATAGGACATACTATACCGAAGAAAGGATGAGAAACGATGGAATATAAGTTTACAGAACAGAATTTTAACGAAGAAGTGCTGCAGGCAGACCTGCCGGTACTCATTGATTTTTACGCAGACTGGTGCGGACCCTGCAAGATGATGGGCCCCGTAGTGGAAAAAGCAGCCGAGACCTATGAAGGAAAGCTCAAAGTGGGCAAGGTCAATGTGGATGACAACCCGGAGCTGGCGCAGAAGTACCGCATCACCAGCATCCCCGCATTCGTCGGTATCAAAAACGGTGAAGTGGTGCTCTCCAGAGTGGGCGCCATGAGCAGCGGAGATTTTGCTTCCGTGTGTGACAGTTTACTGTAAGAAACACCCGTTATTGAAAAATGACAGTCCGGACGTCCGACAGAGTCCTTTGCCAGATATGACGGAAAACTTGCAAAAAGAATAAAAAGAGCAAAAAAATGCAGGATTGTATCAAAAGTCCTGCATTTTGCATTTTCAGACAGAAATAACATAAATAGAAGAAAAAGTACGGAAAACAAAGGAAAAAACGGCTGCCCGACAAGGCGGAAAAGAGGGATAATATACAATAACATATGATATTAAAAAGAAAATACGAAAAAAGTGTGAAACATATCGGAAATTCCGTTTTCCCTCTTTGCCACATACCCTCATTTGTGGTATACTACCATGCAGAAAGGATGGAACAGGCAATGAAAATTGGTTTTGATAATGACAAATATTTACAGATGCAGTCTGAGCGAATTATAGAAAGGATAGGTCATTTTGACAATAAGCTCTATCTGGAGTTTGGCGGCAAGTTATTTGATGATTTTCATGCCTCAAGGGTTCTTCCCGGATTTGCAGCGGACAGTAAGCTGCAGATGCTTATGAAATTAGCACACAAATCGGAAATCGTGATGGTTGTCAGCGCTACCGACATTGAGAAAAACAAGGTGCGCGGCGATTTGGGCATTACCTATGATAATGATGTAATCCGTCTGATTGACGAATTCCGTTCCAGAGGTCTCTATGTGGGCAGCGTGGTGCTTACCAAATATACGGGTCAGCACAGCACCGTATTATATGAGAAGAGACTGGAAAACCTGGGACTGAAGGTGTACAAGCACTACCTTATTCCGGGATATCCTTCCAACGTGCCCCTTATCGTCAGCGATGAAGGCTACGGCAAGAACGATTACATCGAAACGACCAGACCTCTGGTTGTGGTTACGGCACCGGGACCGGGCAGCGGCAAAATGAGCACCTGTCTTTCCCAGCTTTACCATGAGCATAAAAGAGGTATCCGCGCCGGTTATGCAAAGTATGAGACATTCCCTATCTGGAACCTGCCTCTCAAGCATCCGGTCAACCTGGCATACGAAGCGGCTACCGCAGACTTGAACGACATCAACATGATTGACCCCTTCCATCTGGAAGCATACGGCGAAACCACGGTAAACTACAACCGCGATGTGGAGATTTTTCCGGTGCTGCGTACCATTTTTGAAAAGATTTACGGCGAAAGCCCGTACAAGTCTCCCACCGATATGGGCGTCAATATGGCGGGCAACTGCATCGTGGATGACGAAGTGTGCAAAGAAGCCTCCCGCCAGGAGATTATCCGCCGTTATTACCAGGCGGTGATGGGCGTGGCAGACGGCACCCGTTCCGAGGAAGAAGTCATTAAAATCCAGATGCTGATGAATCAGGAGCACCTGACAACATCCGACAGAGCGGTCGTGAAGGAAGCGGAAAAGAGAGCGGAGGAAACCGGACATCCGGCAGTTGCCATAGAGCTTTCCGACGGACGGATTATTACCGGCAAGACCAGCGACTTACTGGGGCCCAGCGCAGCCGTGCTTCTGAATGCCCTGAAAGAACTGGCAGGCATTCCCCACGAGAAACACATCATTTCGCCTACGGCGATTGAGCCCATCCAGACCTTGAAGACCAAATATTTAGGAAGCAAAAATCCGAGACTGCATACGGACGAGGTGCTGATAGCCCTGTCCACCACGGCAGCGGAAAATAAAGATGCGGCAAAAGCGCTTTCCATGCTGGCGGCATTAAAGGGATGCCAGGTACATTCCAGCGTTATGCTTTCCTCTGTGGACAAAAAGATGTTCCAGAGACTGGACTGTGAAGTGACCTGCGACCCGGTATATGAAACTGTAAACAAAAAGTAAAAGAAAGAGAAACGAATATGGATGATCAGATGAACCAAAACGGAAATGGCCAGGGGGGGGCTAATCAGGGAGGTTCCGGTAATCAGAATCCCCGGAAAGTGAATTTGTTCCTATTGCTGTTAGCTGCCCTCTGTACGCTGATTCTGACCAGTGTCTTCATGAAAACGGTATCAGGAAGCACGATGGAGGAAAAGAGCTACTCCGAATTTATGGAATGGGTGGACGAAGGCACCAAAGAAGGAGAAGCCAATACCAAGGTCAAGTGTGTCCGGTATGCATCCGACAGAATTTACATTGAACTGGTGGACGAAAAGGAAGCAAACCGAAATCCCTTGTTTTCCTATTACGGAATGGGACAGAAGACCACTTACTATACGGCTATGGTATCGGACGATACCCTGCCCGAAAGACTGCGGGAAGCAGGTGTGGAAGTATGGGGTTATATTCCCGACAACTCCGGCCTGATAATGCAGATTTTGCTGTACTATGTGCTGCCCCTGATTATATTCTGGGTGCTGCTCAGTTTCTTATTTAAGAAGATGAGCAAGGGCGGCGGTCCCTTAAGCGTCGGCAAATCCAACGCCAAGGTGTACGTGCAGAAGGAAACCGGCATTACCTTTAAGGATGTGGCGGGCGAAGACGAAGCGAAGGAGTCCCTGCAGGAAGTGGTGGATTTCCTCCATAACCCGGCAAAATACGCCAAGATTGGAGCCAAGCTTCCGAAGGGTGCTCTTTTGGTAGGACCTCCCGGAACCGGTAAGACCCTGCTTGCCAAGGCAGTGGCGGGGGAAGCGGGCGTGCCGTTCTTCTCCTTAGCGGGTTCCGATTTTATTGAACTGTATGTGGGTGTGGGTGCATCCCGTGTCCGTGACTTATTTAAGGAAGCAACCAAGAACGCTCCCTGTATTATCTTTATTGACGAAATTGATGCCATCGGCCGCAGCCGTGATTCCAAGTACGGAGGAGGCAACGAAGAAAGAGAGCAGACCTTAAACCAGCTCCTTTCCGAAATGGATGGTTTCGATACTTCCAAGGGTATTCTGATTTTAGGCGCTACCAACCGTCCGGAAATCCTGGACAAGGCGCTCTTGCGTCCCGGCCGTTTCGACAGACGGGTTATCGTGGATAAGCCGGACTTAAAGGGACGTGTGGAAATCTTAAAGGTACACGCCAAAGACGTAAAAATGGACGAAACCGTGGACTTTGACGCCATTGCGCTGGCAACCAGCGGCGCCGTAGGTGCCGACCTTGCCAATATGATTAACGAAGCGGCTATCAATGCCGTAAAGAACGGCAGGGAATATGTCAGCCAGAAAGACCTTTTCGATGCCGTGGAGCAGGTACTTGTGGGCAAGGAAAAGAAGGACCGCATCATGAGCAAGGAAGAAAGAAAGATTGTTTCCTATCACGAAGTGGGACATGCCTTAATCAGCGCCCTGCAGAAAAATTCCGAACCGGTGCAGAAGATTACCATTGTGCCCCGTACCATGGGTGCGCTCGGTTACGTTATGCATGTGCCGGAAGAAGAGAAGTACTTAAACTCCGAAGAGGAGCTGCGTAATATGTTAGTCAGCCTGGTGGGCGGACGTGCCGCCGAGGAAGTGGTATTCCATTCCGTGACTACGGGCGCAGCCAACGATATTGAAAAAGCCACCAACATTGCCCGTGCCATGGTTACCCAGTACGGCATGAGCAAGCATTTCGGTCTGGTGGGACTTTCCACTGTGGAAAGCAAATATCTGGAAGGCAGGGATGTCATGAACTGCAGCGACCAGACGGCAGCCGAGGTGGACAAGGAAGTGGTAGCCATCTTGAAAGAAAGCTACGAGCAGGCAAAGCAGATGCTTTCCGAAAACCGCGAGCTGATGGATAAGCTGGCAGCCTTCTTAATTGAGAAGGAAACCATTACCGGCAAAGAATTCATGGAAATTTTCCGCAGGGAAAAAGGACTGCCTGAGCCGGAAGAAAAAAAGAAGGACGATGAACCCGGGCAGACGGGGACGGAAATCAAGCTTCCCACGGAAGTTCAGCCGGCGGAAGAACCGAAGAAGGAAGAACCGAAAAAGGAAGAACCGAAAAAGGAAGAACCCGCGGCAGAGCCGAAGCCGGAAAATAAAGGTATTTTCTCTAACATGGATTTATAAAATACGAAAGCCGTATCAGACAGGTACGGCTTTTATGTATGAAAGCACAGAAAAGAAGGGAGCAGACATGGCTTTTTGCATTGATGAAGAATTGAAAAAACTTCCTGCCAAGCCGGGAGTGTATATCATGCATGATGAGCAGGACACTATATTATATGTAGGAAAAGCAGTCAATCTGCGCAACAGAGTCCGCTCCTATTTCAGGGAAAACATCGGCAGAGGCCCCCAGATTGACAAAATGGTGTCGCTGATTGCCCGGTTTGAATACATCGTCACAGACTCGGAGTTAGAGGCTCTTATTCTGGAAAACAATCTGATTAAAGAGCATCTGCCCAAGTACAACACGCTGTTAAAGGACGACAAAACCTACCCGTATATCAAGGTGACGGTAGGCGAAGCGTATCCCCGGATTTTGTTTGTGCGGGAAATGAAAAAGGACAAGGCAAGGTATTTCGGACCCTACACCAGCGCCGGCGCGGTAAAGGACACCATAGAGCTTTTGAATAAGCTGTATAAGCTGCGGACATGCAACAGGAGCCTTCCGAAGGATATCGGGGAAGGACGTCCCTGCTTAAATTACCACATTGGGCAGTGCTCCGCCCCCTGCCAGAATCTGGTAAGCAGGGAAGAGTACCGGGAGCAAGTGGAAAAAGCCCTGAATTTCCTAAACGGAAACTACCAGCCGATTTTGAAGGAGCTGCAGGGCAAAATGCAGGATGCCGCCGAAAAAATGGAATTTGAAGAGGCAGCCAGGTACCGGGATTTGTTTAACAGCGTGAAATCCGTGTCCCAGAAGCAGAAGATTTCCGACAGCGTGGGTGAGGACAGGGACATCATTGCTCTGGCAGAGGACGACAGGGATGCCGTGGTGCAGGTATTTTTTGCACGTGACGGCAGGCTTATCGGCAGGGAGCATTTTTACATGACCCACATTGAGGGGCAGAAAAAGCCTCAGATTTTACAGGAATTCGTGAAGCAGTTTTATGCGGGCACCCCGTTCATTCCCCGGGAAATCATGCTGCAGTATGAGGTGGAGGAGCAGGCACTCATAGAACAGTGGCTGACGGAGAAAAAAGAAGGCAGGGTAAAGCTCATTGTGCCGAAAATCGGTACCAGGGAAAAATTAGTGGAGCTGGCGGCGCAGAACGCATCCCTTGTTCTTTCCAAGGATAAGGAACGGATTGCCAGAGAGGAAAGCCGCACCACCGGCGCCGTGAAAGAAATTGCGGATTTGCTGGGACTGCCCGGCATCGTGCGTATGGAAGCCTTCGATATCAGTAACATCAGCGGTTTTGCCAATGTAGGTTCCATGGTAGTGTTTGAAAAAGGAAAACCCAAGCGCAGCGATTACCGCAAGTTCCGCATCCAGACCGTAGCGGGGCCGGATGATTACGCATGCATGCGGGAAGTGCTGACAAGAAGGTTCCGCCACGGCATGGAAGAACAGACCAGGTTAAAGGAGCAGGATTTGGACAATTCACTGGGGAGCTTTACCCGGTTTCCGGACGTGCTTATGATGGACGGCGGCAGGGGACAGGTCAACATTGCCCTGTCCGTGCTGGAGGAGCTGAACATCCATATTCCGGTCTGCGGCATGGTTAAGGACGACAACCACCGCACCAGAGGGCTTTACTACAACAATGTGGAGCTGCCCATCAACACCTGCTCCGAGGGCTTTAAGCTGATTACCCGTATTCAGGACGAAGCCCACCGGTTTGCCATTGAGTATCACCGTTCTTTACGCTCCAAGAGTCAGGTAAAGTCGGTATTGGATGAAATTCCGGGCGTGGGACCCGCCAGAAGAAAAGCCCTGATGCGGTATTTCAAGTCCATAGAGGATGTGAAGAATGCCACCGTGGAGGAGCTTTGCCGGGTGCCGGAAATTCCGGTGAACGTGGCGGAGCAGATAGCCGGCTTCTTCGCAGCCATGGAGAAAAAAGGTAACGTCACAGAGCGGTCATGAGGCAGAAACGGCAGCGGACGACGTTTTTGCGACTATGCAAAAGAAGCCGCATGTGCTAAAATAAAACAGTATATGAACAGCAAACGTCACAAAAGGACGGAATGATAAAAAGCGAGGTATGGGTATGGCAAGCGTAAAAATGGAAAAGGTTGTGGAAAAGTTCAAGCTGGAAAATCTGACTCCTGACATCGACATCAAGAGCATCAAGATTACCATGCCGGATGTAAACAGACCGGCGCTGCAGATGGCAGGTTATTTCGAGCATTTCGACTCTTCACGACTGCAGGTTATCGGTTTTGTGGAATATACTTATATGGAAGGTATCAGCGAAGAGCAGAAAAGGGTGGTATACGACAAACTGATGTCCTATGACATTCCCTGCGTGGTATTCTGCCGCGAACTGCAGCCCGACCCGATTTTCCTTGAAATTGCCTATAAATATAACAGACCGGTTTTTTCTACCAAGAAGAATACATCCGTATTCATGGCGGAAGCCATCCGCTGGCTGAATGTCAAGCTGGCGCCCTGTATTTCCGTACACGGCGTACTGGTGGATGTATACGGCGAAGGCGTGCTGATTACCGGTGAAAGCGGTATCGGTAAATCCGAAGCGGCTCTGGAGCTGGTAAAGAGAGGACACCGTCTGGTAACGGACGACGCCGTGGAAATCCGCAAGGTAAGCGACGATACCCTGGTAGGTTCCGCACCGGATGTTACCAAGCATTTAATTGAACTGCGCGGTATCGGTATCGTGGATGTGAAGGCGCTGTTCGGTGCCGCAAGCGTAAAGGATACCCAGTCTATCGATATGGTTATCCGTCTGGAAGACTGGGATAAGGACAAAGAGTACGACAGACTCGGTCTGGAAGAAGAATACACCGAATATCTCGGCAACAAAGTGGTATGCTACACCCTGCCCATCCGCCCCGGCCGTAACCTGGCGGTCATCTGCGAGACGGCAGCCGTAAACCACAGACAGAAAAAGATGGGTTACAATGCAGCGCAGGAGCTTTATACCAGAGTGCAGAATTCCCTCGCCAGAAGACGCGAAGAGGATGAGGACGAATAAATAACAGAAAAAGAAAGGTATGGTAACGGATATGAAGAAATATGTATTTGGAGTAGATGTAGGCGGCACCACCGTAAAAATGGGACTTTTTGACATGAACGCCAATGTGCTGGAAAAGTGGGAAATCCCCAGCGTGACCGCAAACGGCGGCGAAAGAGTGCTTCCCGACATTGCCGCAAGCATTGAAGAAAAAATGGGCAAGTATGAAATCGAGCAGGACGAAGTAGCCGGTGTCGGCATCGGCGTACCGGGCCCCGTAGATGCGGAGGGCACCGTATACAAGACCGCAAACTTAGGCTGGGATACCGTATTCAACATCCCGGAAGCTTTCCAGAAACACTTGAATGTACCCGTTATGGCAGGAAACGACGCCAATGTGGCAGCGCTCGGCGAAATGTGGCAGGGCGGCGGCAAAGGCTTTAAGGATTTGGTTGTCGTAACACTGGGCACCGGCGTCGGCGGCGGTATTATCAGCAACGGTCAGATGATAACCGGAGCACTGGGAGCCGGCGGTGAAATCGGACACATCCACGTAGAGGATGCGGAAACCGAGGAATGCGGCTGCCACAACATCGGCTGCCTGGAGCAGTATGCTTCCGCAACCGGTATCGTAAGACTGGCAAAGAAGAGGCTGGCAAAGGACGAAGAAGCAAGCGTACTCCGTGACAGAGAGCTTTCCGCCAAGGCAGTATGGGATGCCGTAAAATTCGGCGATAAAGTAGCCATTGAAATTGCAGAGCAGTTCGGACAGTACCTCGGCAAAGGACTGGCAGCCGTTGCCTGCGTGGTAAATCCCAAGGCATTCGTTATCGGCGGCGGTGTTTCCAAAGCGGGAGAAGTTATTTTTGAATATGTAAAGCCTTATTACATGCAGTATGCGTTCCGCGGCTGCCGCGATGTGGAATTTGCACTGGCAAAGCTGGGCAACGACGCCGGCATTTTCGGTGCAGCCAAGCTCGTACTGGATGCGGAAGGCAAGACAGAATAAGCACTACATAAAATTATAAACCGGGGGGAAATAAATGATAAGTCAGACAGTAAGGGAAGCATTTCAGCGCTTTGTGCCCGCAGAAGATTTGCACATGGAAGAACCTATGAAGAACCACACCACCTTCAAGGTGGGCGGCAATGCGGCGTGTTTTATAGAACTTTCGCCGAGGGTGCAGACGGAAAAGCTGCTGCAGTACCTGAAACGAGTGGAAATCCCCTGTTTTGTTATGGGAAACGGAAGCAACCTTTTGGTTTCCGATAAAGGCTTTGACGGAGTGATTTTACACTTCGGCAGAAAAATGGATGAAATCCGCATCAACGGAGACCATATCTATGCGGCGGCGGGCGCAAGCCTTGCCAAGGTGGCTGCCGCGGCGGCGGACCAGGGTCTTACGGGACTCGAATTTGCCGCAGGCATTCCCGGCACCATCGGCGGAGCCGTTATGATGAATGCGGGAGCCTATGACGGCGAGATGAAGCAGGTCGTGGAAACAGTGACCGTTTGGAATGACGAAGGGGATAAGCTGGAGATGGACAACGAAACCATGGAGTTCGGTTACCGTACCAGCGCTTTGAAAAACCATCCCTTTATCGTGACCTCCTGCACCCTTTGTTTAAAACCCGGCAATCAGGAGGAAATCCGTGCGAAAATGGCAGATTTCCAGCAGCGAAGAAGGGAAAAGCAGCCACTGGAATTTCCTTCCGCAGGCAGCACCTTCAAAAGACCGGAAGGACATTTTGCCGGCAAGCTGATTATGGATGCGGGACTTTCCGGTTATCAGATAGGCGGTGCCCAGGTATCACCCAAGCACTGCGGTTTTGTGGTAAACACCGGGGATGCCACGGCAAAAGACATTAATGATTTGATTGATTACATCCGGGAAACGGTTTACGAGCGGTTCTCCGTGCATTTGGAGCCGGAAGTCATCATGCTCGGAAAATTTTAGAAAAATGCGGAAAGGAAAGGTGAGCGGAATGCGATTTGTAGTGGTAACGGGTATGAGCGGCGGCGGAAAAAGTACCGCCCTTAAAATGTTAGAGGATGCCGGTTTTTACTGTGTCGACAATCTGCCCATCTCTTTGCTTGATAAATTCATTGAACTGATTGCCACACCGGGCAGTGAAATCACCCGTGTGGCATTGGGACTGGATGTGCGTGCGGGACAGTCCTTTACGGAAGCAACCAGCATTTTGCAGAAGCAGAAGGATGCCGGCAAGGAGCTCGAAATTCTGTTTATGGATGCTTCGGATAATGCCCTGGTGAAGCGGTACAAGGAAACAAGACGTGTTCATCCGCTGGCGCCGGAGGGCAGGGTGGAGGACGGCATCCGCTTAGAGCGGGAAATGACCCGCGGCATCCGCAACAGTGCCGATTATGTGATCGATACGTCCAATCTTCTGACCAGAGAATTAAAAGAAGAACTGGATAGAATTTTTGTGCAGAACAAAGAATATAATAGCCTTATGATAACACTGTTGTCATTCGGATTTAAATACGGCATCCCCACGGATGCGGATCTGGTGTTTGATGTACGTTTCCTGCCCAACCCCTTTTATGTGGACGACCTGAAGAAAAAGACCGGCAACGATAAAGAGGTACAGGAGTATGTCATGCAGTTCCCCGAGTCGAAGGAATTCCTGGACAAGCTGGAGGATATGCTGAAATTTTTAATTCCCAATTATGTCAAGGAGGGAAAGTACCAGCTTGTGATAGCCATCGGCTGTACGGGCGGTCAGCACAGAAGCGTCACCCTTGCCAATGCACTTTACGAAAGAATGAAGGACAAGGGCAACTATGGCATCAAGCTTTTCCACAGAGAACTCCGGGAATAGGGAGCTTTATGGAAAAAGGCTGCAGGAGTAGTAAATGAGGAGGGAATGATGTCTTTCTCAGCGGAAGTAAAAGAAGAACTGGCGAAGCATATCAGTCCGGCAAGGCACTGCCAGATGGCAGAGCTGTCCGCCATGCTGCATTATGCGGGGCAATACGGTCTGATGGAAGACGGGACTCTGACCATCGGATTTCAGTCGGAAAATGAAGCAGTCTTAAGAAAAGGCTTTACATTATTGAAAAAAGCATATAATATAGATACTGTTGTTGGCGTAAAAGGGCAGAAAAAGGCGGATTTACTGGCTATTATGGGTGATTTGTCCAAGCCTGCCGATACGAGCCTTTTAAAACAGGCATGCTGCAGAAGGGCATTTATACGTGGCGCCTTTTTAAGCTGCGGCTCCATCAGCGACCCCACAAAGGGGTATCATCTGGAATTTGTGTGCAACAACAGACCACAGGCGGAGCAACTGCAGGAAATTATCGGGCAGTTTGACATTGAAGCAAAAATAGTTTGCCGAAAGAAGTATTTTGTGGTATATGTGAAAGAAGGTGCCGGCATCGTGGAGCTTCTGAACATCATGGAAGCGCATGTGGCACTGATGAATCTGGAAAATCTTCGTATCTTAAAGGAAATGAGAAATTCCATTAACCGACGGGTCAACTGTGAAGCAGCCAACATCCAGAAAACGGTGCAGGCTTCCACAAGACAGGTGGAGGACATTATTTACTTAAGAGATTATTACGGTTTTTCCCGTCTTCCCGACAATCTCAGGGAAATGGCGGAGGTAAGGCTTGCGTATCCGGAAGCGGCCCTGAAGGAATTAGGAGAATATTTATCCCCTCCCGTGGGCAAGTCCGGAGTCAATCATAGATTACGGAAGTTAAGCGAACTCGCAGAAAAACTGCGGTCGTAGAGGAGGAAGTTATGAAAAAGGAGATTATTAAGGTCGAACTGAAAAACGGTCTCGAAGCCACTCTGGCTGCCATGCTGGTACAGGTTGCAAGCACCTATGATTCCAAGATTTACCTGCAGTCCGAAGACGGTACGGTAAAGGTCAATGCCAAGAGCATCATGGGCATGATGAGCATGGGACTCCGTGCCGGCGAAAATGTGGTTGTAACAGCCGAAGGTAACGACGAGGATGCCGCTGTAGAAGGCATTGCACAGTACTTAAGCGGAAAAAATCCTGCAAAATAATTCATTCAGGAGGAATTTATTTATGAAACGCAGGAAAGTTACCAAAGCAATTATTCTGGGAATTCTACTTTGTGTGGCAGCAGGAATAGGATCTTTGTACTATTCCTACTCCACGCGTGTCTATAAACATTGCGTCATAGAGGCCGGGACTCCGGTGACGGCGCAGGATTTTCTGAAAGACCCATCCAAGGAAGCCGTATTTGTAACAAGGCAGGTACAGGCGGATGTGTCCATTCCGGGAGATTATGAAATTTCCCTTCATTCCGGGCTTTTTAATTATCATTGCATATTGACGGTACAGGATACCATTGCGCCCAAAGCGGATGTGACGGAAGTGGAGACGGCATACGGCACGGCTGTTTCGGCGGATGCTTTTGTCAGCAATATCACGGATGCCACGGCGGTGACAGTGCACTTTAAGGAGGAGCCTGATTTTTACAGGTACGGTGAACAGAAGGTGACGGTTCTTCTTGAGGATTTGGGAGGCAACGTGACTTCTTATGAAAGCAGCCTGCTTATCAGCCCGGTAAAAGAAGAAACGGAGCTGGAAATCGGAAGTGAAGTGCCCACGGTTACGGATTTCTTACAGGAAGAAGCGATAAAGATTTTACTTCCCGCAGGCGAAGCAGCGGACGGAAGAGCGGTTCTTTTGTCGGATTTATCCGAAGCGGATATGCTTACGCTGGGTGAAAAGACGGTGTATATCCGGGCGGAAGGGCATGCTTTTGAAAGTGTGCTCCATATTGTGGACACCATTCCCCCTGTTTTTTCGGTGCATGAGGTATCGGCGTATACCACCAGTCTGCTTACGGCAGAGCAGTTTGTGACGGAGGCGGAGGATGCCACGGTGCTGACCTTTTATTTTGACACTGACCCGGTGCTTGCGGAAGGCACACAGGAGGTCGTGATTGTAGCAGAGGATGAGGGAGGCAACACTACGAAAGCACAGACCACCCTTACCTTAAAAGAAGATACCGAAGCGCCGGTGATGAAGGGCGTTGCCAACCGGACGGTTTACATCGGAGACGGCGCCAGCTACAAAACGGGCGTTACGGTAACGGACAACTGCGATGAGGACATTGAACTGCAGGTGGACAGCAGCGGCGTGGATTTAAATACGGAGGGAAACTATCCCGTGACCTATTCCGCAAAGGACAGGGCGGGCAACGAAACCAGTCAGACGATTACCCTGACGGTGCGCAAGCATGCCTACACACAGGAAGAAGTGGATGTGCTGGCGGACAAGGTGCTGGCAAACATCATCACGCCCGAAATGTCGGACTATGATAAATTAGTGGCGATTTATGACTGGGTACGCACCCATGTTTCCTATATCAATTATTCGGAAAAGGGCGACTGGATACGGGGCGCCTATGAAGGACTGGCGCTGCATCAGGGCGACTGCTATGTGTATTTTGCCACATCCAAGGAGCTTCTGACGAGAGCCGGTATTGCCAACCGCGACATTGAAAAAATCCCCACCCGTTCGCAGCACTTCTGGAACCTGGTGGACATCGGCGAAGGCTGGTACCATTTTGATACCTGTCCCCGCACCGACCATCCCCGTTTCTGCTATGTGGACGATGCGACCCTGATGGAATATTCCAATGCCCATTACCGCAGCCACAACTACGACAGAACGATTTATACAGACATTCAGTAAAAGAAAGATTGGCAGATACGATGAACAGACTGGGTATTATCGGAGGGCTCGGCCCCATGGCAACTGCATATTTTATGGAACTTGTCACGAAAATGACGCAGGCTGACACGGACCAAGAGCATATAGATATGATTATCTACAGCAGACCCTCCACTCCCGACCGGACAAAATACATTCTGGGGGAAAGCAAGGAGAGCCCGCTGCCTGCCATGATAGAGGTGGGAAAGGCGCTGGTGGAGCAGCACGCCACAAGGATTGCCATTCCCTGCATTACCGCCCACTATTTTCATGACGAATTGGAAAAAGCCATCCGGGTGCCCATCATCCACGGCATAGCGGAAACGGTGAAGTACCTTTCCGACAGGGGGTGCAAAAGCGCCGGCATTATGGCAACAGACGGCACGGTGCGCACCGGACTTTTTACGGAGGAACTGCAGAAGAAAAACATGACGGCTGTTTATCCCGGAGAAACGGGGCAGGCGTATGTGATGGATCTGATTTACCGGAATGTGAAAGCGGGAAAGCCCGCGGACATGGAGAAATTTCAGACGGTAGCGGACGAACTGCACCGGAAAGGGGCGGAAGTCATTCTGCTCGGATGCACGGAGCTGTCCCTGATTAAACGGGATTATCCCATGCAGGCAGACTTCTTGGATGTCATGGAAGTGCTTGCCAAATGCAGCGTGGAGTCCTGTGCTGCCTTAAAAGAAGAATATAACGAACTGATTACCCGATAAAGATAAGGGCGGAACAGGTGCGGCCGCATACGGCGGAAAATGAGCACCCTGCCCGGAAAACGAGGAAGAACCATGCAAAATCATGTGTTGGATTATCTGGATGCCACGGTAAAGAGAGTGCCGGATAAGCTGGCGTTTGCCGATGAGGAAGTGCAGTACACCTTCCGGGAACTGGATACGATTATCAAAAATACGGCATCCTGCCTGGCGGAAAAGGGCTATTACAAAGAGCCGGTGATTGTTTTTATGAAAAAGAGTCCCCGCACCATTGCGACCTTTTTCTCCGTCATTGATGCGGGCTGCTTTTATGTGCCCATTGACGAGGAAATGCCGGCGGCAAGAATTAACCTGATACTGGAAAACTGCAAGCCGAGAGTACTGATTTGCGACGATGCCATGAGGGAAGCGGCGGAAAAGCTTACCTTTACCGGTGAAATCTTAAATTTTGAAGACATTAAGGAACATTCCCAGGACCTGGAAAAATTAGCGGAAATCCGGGACAAAGCCATTGATACCGACCCGCTTTACATTGTGTTTACTTCCGGTTCCACGGGTGTGCCCAAGGGCGTCTGCGCCTGCCACCGTTCCGTGCTGGACTACATTGAGCAGCTTTCCGAAGTTCTTTCTTTTAATGAGGACACCGTATTCGGCAATCAGACGCCGCTATACTTCGATGCCTGCTTAAAGGAACTGTATCCGACCCTGAAATTCGGCGCCACAACCTATTTGATTCCCCACAAGTACTTCATGTTCCCTGTGAAGTTAGTGGAATACATGAACGAAAAGAAAATCAATACCATCTGCTGGGTGGTATCGGCACTGACCATGATTTCCGCCTTTAAGACCTTTGACACCGTGACCCCGAAGCACTTACATACCGTGGCGTTCGGCAGCGAGGTATTTCCCATAAAGCAGTTCAAAATGTGGCGGGAAGTGCTGCCGGAAGCAAAGTTCTTTAACCTTTACGGCCCCACGGAAGGCACCGGCATGTGCTGCTACTATCCGGTAACCCGGGAATTTGCCTTAGACGAAGCCATTCCCATCGGCAGACCCTTTAAGAATACGGAAATCCTGCTGCTGAACGAAAAGGATGAACCCGCGGCGGACGGGGAAGAGGGCGAAATCTGCATCCGCGGAACTTCCGTGACTTTAGGCTATTACAACAACTGGGAAAAGACGAAGGAATGCTATGTGCAGAACCCGTTAAACAAGGCATATCCGGAAATCATTTACCGCACCGGCGACATCGGCAGAAAGAACGAATACGGAGAGCTGGTGTTTGTGTCCCGGAAGGATTACCAGATTAAACACATGGGACACCGTATTGAACTGGGCGAAATCGAAGCCAATGTGAACCTGCTTCCCTGCATCAAGCTTTCCGGCTGTGTATACGATGACGCCAACCAGAAGATTGTGTTATATTTTGTAGGGGATATGGAAGCAGCGGAGCTGACAAAGACCCTGCGCGACAAACTGCCCCGTTACATGCTTCCCAATAAAATAAAGAAGTTAGAGAGCATGCCCTTTACCGCCAACGGCAAAATCAACCGGAAGCTGTTAAAGCAGTGGGTTGTGGAAGGAAAGTAAAGATGGGAATATCTGTTTTTACAGAATAAATTTTTTATAGAATGCAAAAAGAAAGAGGTGATACTATGGACGAATTATTGGAAATTTTGAGAGACTTACACCCGGATGTGGACTTTGAGAACTGCGACGATTTGGTAGACGGAGGCATTTTGGACTCCTTTGACATCGTAACGCTGATTACCGAAATCAACGATACCTTCGACGTAGCTATCAGTGCCAACGAAATCGTGCCGGAAAACTTCAACAGTGCGGAAGCATTGTACGAACTGATTGTAAGCAAAATGGATGCTGAGGACTAACCATGCTTTTTACATCCTATGAATTCCTGCTGTTTCTGCTGATTGTATTTACCGTGTACTATCTGATACCGAAAAAATGGCAGTGGAAATTTTTACTTCTGGCAAGCTATGTGTTTTATTTTATAGCGGGGAGGACTTACCTTCTCTACATAGGTGCCACCACCGTCACCACTTACCTTGCGGCAAAGAAAATACAGGACAGGAAGGATGCGTTCAAGGCGTCCTTTGATACGGTAAAGCAGGGACTGACGAGAGAAGAAAAGAAACAGAAGAAGGAAGCCGAGAAAAAGCATCAGTTCCGCCTGATGCTTGTCTGCCTGCTCTTTAATTTAGGCATTCTGGCGGTGATAAAGTACACCAACTTTACCATATCCAATATAAACGGCATCCTGCATGCCTTTGGCAGTGAAAAGACATTGTCCTTTGTGAATTTGGTGATTCCCATGGGCATTTCCTTTTATACCTTCCAGGCCATGGGGTATCTCATTGATGTGTACCAGGGCAAGATAAAAGCGGAACGCAGTCTGGGAAAGTTTGCGCTCTTTGTGTCCTTTTTCCCCCAACTGGTGCAGGGACCCATCAGCCGTTACAGCGACCTGGCGGAGTCTTTGTATACCGAACACAAAGCCGATTACCATATCATTACGCTGGGACTGGAACGTATTCTGTGGGGATTTTTTAAGAAGCTTGTGATTGCGGACCGGATGCTTGTGGCGGTGAATGCCATTATCAAGGATACGGAAACCTATAATGGCGCATTTGCCTTTGTGGGCATGCTTTTCTATGCGCTGGAGCTGTATGCGGATTTTACCGGCGGCATTGACATTACCATCGGTACGGCGCAGACTTTGGGTATTACCGTGACGGAAAACTTCAACCGTCCTTATTTTTCCAAGAGCATCAAGGAATACTGGAAACGCTGGCACATTACCATGGGTACGTGGTTTACGGACTATATTTTCTATCCCCTGTCCATCTGCAAATCCATGCAGAAGCTTTCCAAATTTTCCAGAAAGCATTTTGGGGAGCAGATTGGCAAACGGATTCCGGTTTACCTTGCTTCGTTTATTGTATGGTTTACCACCGGTATCTGGCACGGCGCCAACTGGAATTTCATTGCCTGGGGTATCGGCAACTTCGTGGTGATTATGATTTCCCAGGAGCTGGAGCCTTTATACTACCGGTTTCATGCTAAATTTTCTGTGAAAGGCAAAACCTGGTTTAAGATGTTTCAGGTTGTGCGCACGGTTCTCATTATGAGCTGCCTGCGTATGTTTGACTGCTACCGGGATGTGCCCCTTACTTTTAAAATGTTCGGCAGCATGTTTACGAAATTCTCCGTAAAGAGCCTTACGGGCGCGACTTTCTTGGGACTGGGACTTACCGTCTGGGACTATGCCATTCTGCTTGTGGGCACCCTGCTTTTATTTACCGTCAGCATGCTCGGCAGAAGTGGCAGCGTGCGGGAAAAAATTGCGGGATTTGCCTTTCCGGTACGGTTTCTTATCTGGTACGGACTTTTCCTTACGGTGCTTGTATTCGGTGCCTACGGCATCGGCTACAGCGCCAGCCAGTTTATCTATAACCAGTTTTAAGGTGGGGAATGAGGAGAACCATGACAGAAATACAAGAAAAGAAGAAAAAGAAATCCGCCGCAAAACGGGTCGGCTGCATCCTCCTTTGCGCGGTGCTTATTATCGGAAGCCTGTGGTTTCTGCAGCAGCTTTTCATGCCCAAATACATGCATGACATTGTAGAGGGCGCCATGATTGCGGAATACTATCAGGAAGAAAAGGATCATGATGTGATTTTCGTGGGGGACTGCGAGCTCTACGAAAACATCAGCCCGCAGGTGCTCTGGGACGAATACGGCATCAACAGCTATATCCGCGGAAGCGCCCAGCAGCTTATCTGGCAGTCCTATTATTTAATGGAAGAAACCCTGCGCTACGAAAAGCCCAAAGCGATTGTGTTCAACGTGCTTTCCTTAAAGTACAACGAGCCCCAGAAGGAGGCGTACAACCGCATGACGCTGGACGGTATGCGCTGGTCCATGTCCAAGGTACATTCCATTGAGGCTTCCATGCTGCCGGAGGAAAACTTTATCGAATATGTTTTTCCCATCCTGCGGTATCATTCGAGATATTCTTCCCTGACGGAGGACGACCTTACCTATCTTGTCAAAAAAGATGCGGTCACCCATAACGGCTACTATATGCGCGTGGATGTTCGCCCGGCGGAAAATGTGCCGGAAGGAAAGCCACTGGGCGATTATACCTTCGGCGAGAACGCCATGTCCTATCTGGTAAAGATGAACGAGCTCTGCAAGGAAAACGGCGTGGAGTTGATTTTGGTGAAAGCGCCCAGCCTGTACCCGTACTGGTACGATGAATGGGAAGAACAGGTAGAAGTATTTGCAAAAGAAAATGATTTGAAGTATTATAATTTCCTAAAGGCGACCGATGAAATCGGACTGGATTTCACGGAGGACACCTACGATGCGGGACTGCACCTGAATTTATCCGGTGCGGAAAAGCTGTCTCGGTACTTCGGCAGAATTCTTTCCGAAGAGTGCGGCATAGAAAGCCGCCGGGGAGATGCCGCTTTAGAGGCAGAATGGGATGTAAAACGGCAGGCCTACGAGGCGGACCGGGATGCCCAGTATGCCGAAATAGAAAAAAATAGAAATGAGGAATAATTATGAAGAAAAGATTAGCAATGGCGGTGCTGGGTCTTCTGCTGGCACTGGGACTTTGTGCCTGCGGAAACGATGACGTCAAGGTGATTACAAAAGACGGCGTGGAAACCGGTGCAGAAAACGAAAAAGAAGAGAACGGCGATGCAGACAACGATGCGGATGCTGACGACGAAGATGCCGGCAAGGACTCCGACGATGCGGACGAATTAAAAGGTTATGTCTTTACGGCGGACGGCATAGATATGGCTATGGATATGGATATGGAAGATGTCCTTGCCAGACTTGGTGAGCCGGTCAGCTATTTTGAAGCGGCAAGCTGTGCCTTTCAGGGACTTGACAAAGTGTATACGTACAATCATTATGAAATTGACACCTATCCGGACGGTGAAGTCGACAGGATTTCCTCCATTATCTTAAAGGATGACCTGATTGCCACACCGGAGGGACTTTCCATCGGCATGACAAAGGCGGATATGGAAAATGCCTACGGTACCGGTTATGAAACAAACGGCAATATGTGCGTGTATACCAAAGACGGCATGCATCTGTCCGTACTGGTGGAGAACGATGCGGTTACTTCCATCCAGTACAATTCCGCGGCACTGGATAGTGCCAACTGATTGCGGCATACCGTGCCGGCAAACAGATTGTAGATTTTACTTCGTAAAAGGAGAAGCCTATGTCGAAAAAGAAGATGCTTTTTATTGTCAATCCCCTTTCCGGCAAAGGAAAGGTAAAGGAACGCCTGCTGGGCATTCTGGACATCTTTATTAAAAACGGATATGAAGTGACGGTGCATGTGACCCAGAAAAGAGGGGATGCCATGAACGTGGCAAGGGAGAGGGACGACTCCTATGACAGGATTGTATGCAGCGGCGGGGACGGCACGCTGGACGAAGTGGTAACCGGTGTGGTGCAGAGCGACAGACGAATTGAAATCGGTTATATTCCCGCAGGCAGCACCAACGATTTTGCCAACAGCCTGCAGCTGCCCAAGCCCATGAAACGCTCTGCGGAAGTAGCGGTAAAAGGCAAGGTATTTCCCTGCGACATAGGTGTGTTTAATAAATCGGTATTTGTGTACGTGGCGGCGTTCGGCATGTTCACGGAGGTTTCCTATGCCACCGACCAGAGCCTTAAAAATGCGCTGGGACACATGGCATATGTGCTGAAAGGCGTACAGAGTCTTGCATCCGTAAAGGCATACGACATGCGTTTTGAATGCGACGACCAGATTATAGAAGGCAGATTTATCTATGGAATGATTACGAACTCCGTTTCCGTGGGCGGTTTTAAGAAGCTGACCGGCAAAAATGTGGAGTTAAACGACGGAAAACTAGAGGTGACACTGGTGCGCCAGCCGGAAAATCTGCAGGATATGAACCGGATTATCACGGCGCTGGTGGACAGAAATCCCAACAACGAATTTATTTACTGGTTCAAGACCTCCCACATCACCATTACCGCGAAGGAAGAAATCGCCTGGACGCTGGACGGGGAGTTCGGAGGAAACCACAAAGAGGTAAAAATTGAGGACAGACAGGAAGCCATTTCCATGATTGTTCCTTAATTTGATAAAAAAAAGAAAGACTATTCCCTTTTTCAAAAAAATAGGGTAAAATAAGTCCAAAAGAAAAACAAGGAGGAAATTAAAATGTTAGTAACAGCAACAGAAATGCTTAACAAAGCAAAAGCAGGTCATTATGCAGTAGGCCATTTCAATATCAACAACCTGGAATGGACAAAGGCAATTTTAAGCACAGCGCAGGAATTAAATTCCCCGGTTATCTTAGGTGTATCCGAGGGCGCGGGCAAATACATGGGTGGATATCATGTAGTTGTTAACATGGTAAACGGACTTCTTCAGGATATGAACATTACCGTTCCCGTAGCACTTCATTTAGACCATGGTACATTTGAAGGCTGCTATAAGTGTATCGAAGCAGGCTTCTCTTCCATCATGTTCGACGGTTCCCACTACTCCATCGAGGAAAACATCGAAAAGACCAAGAAGTTAGTGGCAGATGCTCATGCAGCAGGCCTTTCCATCGAAGCAGAAGTTGGCGCTATCGGCGGTGAAGAAGACGGCGTTATCGGTATGGGCGAATGCGCAGATCCCAACGAATGCAAGCAGATTGCAGACCTTGGCGTAGACTTCTTAGCAGCAGGTATCGGAAACATCCACGGCAAATATCCCGCAAACTGGAAGGGACTTTCCTTTGAAACCCTTGCAGCAGTTCAGGAAAAGACCGGTACTCTTCCTTTAGTTCTTCACGGTGGTACAGGCATCCCCGCGGATATGATTAAGAAAGCAATCGCCCTTGGCGTTTCCAAGATTAACGTAAACACCGAGTGCCAGCTTGCATTTGCAGATGCTACCCGTAAGTACATCGAAGCAGGCAAGGACTTAGAAGGCAAGGGATATGACCCTCGTAAGCTTTTAGCTCCCGGCTACGAAGCAATCAAGGCTACCGTTAAGGAAAAAATGGAATTATTCGGTTCCGTTGGCAAAGCAAACGACTAATTACAAACTCCTAAAGTTTTTATATTTTTCCCAAACAAAAAATCCTGTCCCGGAAGGGGCAGGATTTTTTGGTAATGCAAAGGAAGAAATAGAAACAAAAAAACAAAAGAAAAATAGAAAAATATGAAAAGGGAAACAAAACTCTTAAAAAGGGAGGATGCCAAGTAAAGGTTATTTACTTGGCATTTATTATGAAAAAGTTTGATATATCAATAAACTTGTAAGCAATTTGAAATTTGTATCTCTGTATCTTATGAACTTAGTATAAAAAAAGAAAGTGTCTAAAGAATGTTTACGAGGTAAAGAAACCTTGAATGAATTGTAAACAAAATATGAACATCAAACTCCGCCCCTATTTCCTTACATTTTTTCCGGTTCGGGATAGTCCACACCGAAGGTTTCTACGGTAACGGTCTTCATCATCTGCTTTTTCAGAGGTCTGTCGCTGTAGTCCGTGGGTACTTCGGCAATCTTGTTTACCACATCCATGCCTTCGATAATTTTACCGAAAGCGGCATAGGAGCCGTCCAAGTGGGGGGCATTCCTGTGCATGATAAAGAACTGGGAGCCTGCGGAGTCGGGATGCATGCTTCTTGCCATGGACAGGACACCCTCTGTATGCTTTAAGTTGTTTTCCACACCATTGGAAGAAAACTCACCCTTGATGCTATAGCCGGGACCGCCGCAGCCGGTGCCTTCCGGGTCGCCGCCCTGTAGCATAAAGCCGTTGATGACACGGTGGAAAATAAGTCCGTCATAAAAATGCCTGTTGATAAGGCTGATAAAATTGTTTACGGAAATGGGAGCTACATCGGGGTAAAGCTCCAGCTTCATCACATCTCCGCTTTCCATAGTTATGGTTACGATAGGATTCTGAGCCATAATTTACTTCCTTTCCTTCTTAAAATGTTTTAAAATACATATGACACAATAGTAACGCATTTCAGAGGAAAAAACAAGCATGGCAGATAGAACGGAAAATTTACATACCATAGAGCTGCCCCACGGCACGCTGTATGCCACGGAGGACAGTCTTTTTGCGGAAAAGCTGGCGGCAGCGGGAGAAAATGTGCTGGGTATTTTAACGGACGGAAACGGAACGGAACCCTTCCGCGGGGTACGGTATCTCATAGGAAAAGATACCCTGCGGGACAAGGAATACCTGGACCAGGTGCTCTGCCGCATGATGGGACTGCCGGTTACCGTACTGGAAACAAAACGGTGCATTTTACGGGAAAGCGTCCCGGAGGATGCCGGGGATTTCTGCCGCATTTATGAGGACGAAGCGGTAAAAACTTATATGGAGCCCCTGTACGAGCCGCCACGGGAGGAAGAGTATTTGCGGCAGTACCGGGAAAATGTGTATGCCTTTTACGAATACGGCATCTGGACGGTGGTGTATAAGGAAAACGGACAGGTTATCGGCAGGGCGGGCATAGACCCGGTGGAGGGCGAAGGTCCCCGGCTCGGTTATGTGATAGAACAGGATTACAGAGGCAGGGGCATTGCGGAGGAAGTCTGCGGCGCCATCATAGATTATGCCGGCTCGGAGCTTTCCCTGCCCTGCCTTACGGCGGTTACCCACAAAGACAATGCCGCCTCCTGCCGGCTGTTAGAGAAGCTGGGCTTTGCGGAGGACGGAGAACCCGACGGAAAAAATATTAAATATTTCCTTAATTTTACACGATGATACAAAAGAATGTGGTATGATAATGTAACGCAGTAAAAAAGAACCGGCATGTTCCGGGTTATTTTACAGGTTACGGAAAGGCAAGGGTGTTTTATGAAGAAATATGTAATGGCGCTGGATCAGGGAACCACCAGTTCCCGCTGCATCCTGTTTGACAGGGAGGGGCAGATATGCTCCATGGCGCAGAAGGAATTTGAACAGAGCTATCCGAAGCCCGGCTGGGTGGAGCATAACCCCATGGAAATCTGGTCGTCCCAGCTTGCGGTTGCAATCGAAGCCATGGCGATGGTAGGCGCCAAGCCGGACGAAATCAGCGGCATCGGCATTACGAACCAGAGAGAAACCACCATTGTCTGGGATAAAAAGACCGGTCAGCCCGTATACCCCGCCATTGTGTGGCAGTGCCGCCGGACGGCGCCCATGATAGATGCCCTGGTGGAGGAAGGCTTCGACAAGGTGATAAGGGAGTGCACAGGGCTCATACCGGATGCCTATTTCAGCGCATCCAAAATTGCCTGGATTTTACAGAACGTGGAAGGCGCAGGGGAGAGAGCCGCAAAGGGAGAGCTCCTGTTCGGTACCGTGGACACCTGGCTGATTTACAATCTGACGAAGGGCAAGGTGCATGTGACGGACTATACCAATGCCTCCCGCACCATGCTGTTTGATATTCACAAGCTTACATGGGATAAGAAGATTTTATCCTACTTCGGCATTCCGGCGAGCATGCTTCCCGAGGTAAAGCCCTCCAGCTGCATTTACGGCTATACGGACCTGACCGTACTGGGCGGGGAAATCCCCATTGCCGGAGCGGCGGGAGACCAGCAGGCGGCGTTGTTCGGCCAGTGCTGTTTTGAGCCGGGAGAAGCGAAAAACACTTACGGAACCGGCTGCTTCCTTCTGATGAACACGGGCAAAAAAGCCATCCAATCCGAACACGGCCTGCTTACCACCATTGCGGCAGGCAGGGATGAGAATGTGGACTATGCGCTGGAAGGCAGCGTCTTTGTGGCGGGTGCCGCCATCCAGTGGCTCCGGGACGGCTTAAAGATGATAGAAAGTGCGCCCCAGTCGGAAAATCTGGCAAGGGAAGTGGGAGACACCGGCGGCGTGTATCTGGTGCCGGCATTTGCGGGCATGGGAGCTCCTTACTGGAACCCATACGCCAGAGGCATGATGGTGGGACTCACCAGAGGCTGCACAAAGGAGCATTTTGTGAGGGCCACCCTGGAGTCCATTGCCTATCAGGCGCATGATGTCCTGAAAGCCATGGAGCAGGATGCGGGCTTTGAGAGAAGAAGCTTACTGGTGGACGGCGGAGCCAGCGTCAACGATTTCCTCATGCAGTTCCAGGCGGACATTTTACATACCAGGGTATGCCGGGGCGGCTGCATCGAAACCACGGCATTGGGAGCCGCTTATCTGGCGGGACTTGCCACCGGCTTTTACCGGGATTTGGAGGAAATAAAGAAAAACCGCAAACCCGGCAAGAACTTTATGCCGGTCATGGAAGAGGAAAAGAGAAACGAACTGCTCGCGGGATGGAAGAAAGCCGTGAAGTGCGCCCTGCTCTGGGCGGAGGAATAAAATCTTGACTTTCCGGGGGCAAATTGTTAGTATTTGTTAAAACTACAGATATAAAGAATAAGAACAGAAATATAAAGAATAAGAACAGAAATATAAAGAATAAGAACAGAAAGAATGGAGTGAAAACAGTATGTTGACAGAACAGTATAAAAACATGCTTTCCGGCAAATCCGTTATCAGACAGTTGTCCGAATTTGCAACGGAAAGAGGAAAAGAAATCGGTTATGAGAATGTATTTGACTACAGTCTGGGAAACCCTTCCGTACCGGTTCCCGAAAAATTTACCGAAGTGATGATAAAGATGCTGCAGGAGAAATCTCCCGTTGCGCTGCACGGCTACAGCCCCAGCCTCGGTATTACCGAAGTAAGAGAAAAGGTAGCGGCATCCTTACAGAAGCGTTTCGGTATTCCTTACACAAAGGACCATATTTTCATGGCATCCGGCGCCGCAGGTGCGCTGGCACATGCGTTCCGTCTGGTTACCCAGCCCGGCGATGAAATTTTAACCTTTGCGCCTTTCTTCCCGGAATATCATCCCTATGTGGATTTGACCGGTGCGGTGCTGAAAGTAGTGCCTGCCAATACGGCGGATTTCCAGATTAACTTTACCGCCTTTGAGGAAATGGTAAGCGAAAAGACCATGGCGATTTTAATCAATACGCCCAACAATCCTTCCGGTATTGTATATTCCACCGAAACCATTCAGAAATTAGCGGCGGTTCTTACGAAAAAAGCGGAAGAATTCGGACATCCTATTTATATCATTTCCGATGAACCTTACAGAGAGCTGGTATTCGCCGGTGTGGATGCACCCTGCGTTTCCAAATTCTACGACAATACCATTGTCTGCTACAGCTTCTCCAAATCCCTTTCCCTTCCCGGTGAAAGAATCGGCTATGTAGCAATCAATCCTGCCTGTGAGGGTGCGGAATTCATGGTTCCCATGTGCGCGCAGATTTCCCGCGGTATCGGTCATAACTGCCCGGCTTCCATCATTCAGCTTGCGGTGGCAGAGGTGCTGGACATGACCTCCGATATTTCCGTTTACGAAACCAACGCCAAGTTACTGTATGACAAGATTACCTCCCTTGGCTTTACCTGTGTAAAACCGGGCGGTACCTTCTATATTTTCCCGAAGGCTCTGGAAGAGGATGCCAAGGCATTCTGTCAGAAAGCACTGAAATACGATTTGATTTTGGTTCCTTCCGACACCTTCGGATGTCCCGGCTACTTCCGTATGGCTTACTGCATTGATACGGAAAAAGTAAAACGTTCCCTGACCGCTCTGGAGAAATTTGTGGAAACAGAATATCCCGACCGGGCACGTTAAACGGGAGAAAACAGAAAAAGAAACATAAAAATAAGAAAGGGGTAATATCATGTATCAGGCCGGACTTGTATTGGAAGGTGGGGGAATGAAGGGCGTCTATACCGCAGGGGTACTGGACTTCTTCTTAGACAAAGGACTGGAATTTTCCAGTGTATACGGTGTTTCGGCGGGTGCCTGTCATATGACAAGCTATCTGTCCAAGCAGAGAGGCAGGGCGCTGGACATCAGCATCGATTATCTGAAGAGCAGAAAATACTGCAGTGTGGAGAGCCTTCTCACCACCGGTGATTTGTTCAATGTGCAGACAGCCTATCATCTGGTGCCGGATTATTTAAATCCGTTTGATTACGAAACATTCAGGAAATACGAAGGCAGGGCATATGCGGTGGCTACCGATATCGAGGCGGGAAAACCGGTCTATTTCCGGATCCGGGATGTGAAAAAGGATATGGATGCCATCCGTGCGTCCGCATCCCTGCCGCTGGTATCCAGGAATGTGCGGATTGGCAATCACCTGTATTTGGACGGCGGCATTTCCGATGCCATACCCATCCGTAAGTCCATATTGGACGGCAACAGCAAAAATGTGGTGGTGCTTACTAAGGAAGAGGGCTTTGTGCGTCAGCCGACCACCCGGCTTCCGCTGCTGAAGATGCGGTATTTCCGCTATCCCAAGGTGGCAGAGCTTATGGCAGAACGTCATATCACTTACAACAATACCATGGATTATTTATATGAGCAGCAGAAGAACGGTCAGGCATTCGTTATCCGCCCGGCGGTAAAGAGCAACGTGGGCAGAATCGAAAAAGACGAAGAAAAGCTGAAGGCTCTTTATAAGCAGGGCTATGCAGATGCCGAAGCCCTCTATGAGCCGTTGCTTAACTATTTGGACTCTTAAGGAACCGGAGGAAATTATGTTAGATATTTTGAAAGCCATTTTATTCGGCATTGTGGAAGGCGTTACGGAGTGGCTGCCCATCAGCAGCACAGGACATCTGATTTTGCTGGAAGAATTCGTAAAGTTTGAAAACGTTTCCCCTAACTTTTCGGAAATGTTTGATGTGGTCATCCAGCTTGGCGCCATTTTAGCGGTAGTGGTTCTGTTTATTAAACAGATATGTCCCTTCTGCAGAAAAGGACACGGCTATAAGCAGTCGGGACCTCTTGCCTACGTCAATATGGACATCATGACACTGTGGTTCAAGATTCTGGCAGCCTGCGTACCGGCAGCCGTTATCGGCGTTCTGTTCGATGATGTGCTGAACGAACTGTTCTATCACTGGTATGTGGTGGCAGCCGCCCTGATTGTATTCGGTATCGCTTTTATTGTGGTAGAAAACTGGAACAAGGGAAGGACACCGAAGGTAACGGCGCTTTCCGGTCTGACTTACAAGGCAGCGCTTATCATCGGTATTTTCCAGGTGATTGCTGCGGTATTTCCGGGCACGTCCCGCTCCGGCGCAACCATCGTGGGTGCCCTGCTTATCGGCATTGCCAGACCCGTAGCGGCAGAGTTCACCTTCTTTTTGGCCATTCCGGTTATGTTCGGCGCCAGCCTGCTTAAAATAGTAAAGTTCGGCCTGGCATTTACCGGCACGGAGTTGGCGGTGCTTTTAGTAGCCATGGTGGCAGCCTTTTTAGTTTCCGTAGTGGTCATCCGTTTCCTGCTTACTTATATTAAAAAGCACGACTTCAAAGTTTTCGGATGGTACCGGATTGTACTGGGCATACTGGTTATTCTGTTCTTTTTATTACGTTAATGAACTAAAACATTTATACACAACTACTTTTCAAATCAAGTTGTTGACAAATAACAAAGAATATTCTATATTGAAGGGGCAGACAGCTATATAAGTTATTGTGGATACATAGAAAAAAATTGGAAACAAGGGCATTGGAAAGCCGGATTGGGAACCCGGTTTTATACGGAAGGAGACAATTCGTATGGTATCAAACAAGAAAGCAAACAAGGCAGCAGAGGTTAAGGCAGCACCCGTTAAGGCGGAAGAAGTAAAAGCAGCTCCCAAGGCAGCAGTTAAAGTAAATCCTGCTAAGGCTGAAGCTCCTGTAAAGGCTGAAGTAAAAGCGGAAGTTAAGGCTGCTAAGGAAGAAGTTAAGGCTGCTGTAGCAAAGGTAGAAGCAAAAGTAGAAGCGAAGGCTGAAAAGGCTGTTGAGAAGAAAGCAGAAGTTAAGAAAGCCGCTGAAAAGAAGGAAACTGCAAAGAAGGCAGCTCCCGCAAAGAAAACAGCAGAAAAGAAAACCGATGTTAAGGTCAGCTTAAGCGTACAGTTCGACGGCAAGAGCTACACCACCGACGATCTGGTTAAGATTGCAAAAGACGTTTGGAAATATGACTTAAAGCAGAAAGCAGCAGACTTCAAGTCCGTTGACTTATATGTAAAGCCGGAAGAAGGAATGGCTTACTATGTGGTAAACGGCAAAGAAGCAGGCGGTTTCTACATCTAAAAGACAGTTTCGGATATGAAAAGATTTCTACCGGCAGCAGGCAAAGTGTTGCCGGTAGTTTTTTTGCAAATAATAGGGAATATGCCTGCGGCACCGGCAGGCTGTGGAAAGTATATAGGTTTCTATGGAAAAGACGAAAAAGAAATTTGAATTGCAGGACAAGCATATTTTTATTCTATACATGCTGCTGTTTTTGGGAGCGGCAGTGACGCTGGCGCTGATGCAGCCCTTTGCGGACACACCGCCCTGGTACGGCAATCCCCCCGATGAACCCAGCCGTTTCAAGGTGGCGCAGTTTATCTGCAAATACGGCAGGCTGCCCAACGGCTTTGACCCGGAAATCCGGATTGAAGGTTATGGGATTTCCTATGGCTTCTATACCATGCTGCCCTATATCGTGCAGGGCTTTTTCATGCGGTTTGTAAGCCTGTTTACCACATCGGAGGTGGCGCTTTTGTATGCAGCGCGTTTTGTGAATGTGGCATGCGGCGCCGTCATGGCGGCAGTGGTTTACGGCATCGGCAACCGCCTGTTTAAGGACAGACGCTTCAAATGGTTGTTCTGTGTGCTTATTATGTTCCTGCCGCAGAGCCTGTTTTTACACACCTATGTGAATACGGACTCCATGTGCATGATGTCCACCGCCATTATCTTTTATGCGCTGGTGCGGGCGTACCAGAGTGATTTCAGCATTAAGAACTGCCTGATTTTATCGGTGGGCATTATCATCTGCGCCCTTTCCTATTATAATGCATACGGCTGTATTCTCTGCAGCATCTTTCTGTTTGTGGGCTTTTACGTGTACCGGGACGGACAGAGCGGCAGATTAAAATGCGACTGGAAAAATATGTGGAAGCGGGGCGGACTGGTGGCAGCCGTGGTGCTTCTCGGCATCGGCTGGTTCTTTATCCGCAATGCCATCCTGTATGACGGGGATTTTATCGGTATGAAGAGCCTGCGGCTCTGTGCGGAAATGTACGGCGACCCGGCGGTGCAGCCCTACGGAAAATGCTATGCGGCAAGGGGCATTCCCGTGCTCACCATGTTAAAGGAGCGGAATTTCTTCGCCGGACTTTTTATCAGCTTTGTGGCGGCGCTCGGCTCCATGTCCATTTACGGCAACATCTGGATGTACCGTTTTTATAAGGCGATATTTGCCGTGGGATTTCTTTCCTTTATCCTTATCCGCAAAAAAATAACGGACAGGCAGGAAAAGGCAAGAATGGTTTTCTTCCATATAAATATGATACTGTGGATGATAATTCCCGTCATTCTTCTGATTGATTACGCATATACTTATGATTACCAGAACCAGGGGCGCTATATCATGCCGGCGCTGCTTCCCATTATGTATTATGCGGTGGGCGGTCTGCAGAAGCTGGCTTCCCTAAGCTGGGTACCGGCAAAATGGGTGAAGACCCAAAAATATCTGACCGTACTTGCGAATGTGGCGGTATATGCAGCCATTGCCTGTGGCATACTGTTTTTAGTGCATACGGTATTCTTCTGTGCGGTTCCCACATACCGGGCGATTTACCCGTATCTGGACGGCAATCTTTTAAACAGGATTTTATAACTTTTTATTTATAATTTCTTTATAAAATAGCAGTTGACATATACAGGCGCAAGTGCTATTTTATTATATGAAGATGTTAGCACTCATTAAATGAGAGTGCTAATAATTCCAAAAGGAGGGACGGAGGATGCAGTTAGACGACAGAAAAAAGAAAATCCTACAGGCCATCATCCGAAACTACTTAGAGACCGGAGAGCCGGTCGGCAGCAGGACCATTTCCAAATACACGGATTTGAATCTGAGTTCCGCCACCATCCGCAATGAAATGGCGGATCTGGAAGAGCTCGGATATATCATTCAGCCCCATACTTCAGCAGGCCGTATTCCTTCCGACAAGGGTTACCGCTTTTATGTGGATGCCATGATGGAGGATAAGCAGAAAGAAGTCGATGACATGAAGGATTTACTTGTAGAGAAGGAGGATAAAATCGAATCCCTCTTAAAGCAGGTAGTCAAGGTCCTGGCACAGAATACCAACTACGCCACCATGATATCGGCTCCGCAGATACACCGCAACAAGCTGAAATTCATTCAGTTGTCCCGGGTGGACAGAGGACAGATTTTAGCGGTGATTGTGGTCGAAGGCAACATGATTAAAAATCATATGCTGCAGGTGCCGGACGGTCTGGATGACGAAACGCTTCTGAAGATGAACATGCTTCTGAACACACACTTAAACGGTCTTCCCATTGAGGAAATCAATTTGGGACTGATAGCCGCACTGAAGCAGCAGGCAGGTATTCACAGCCAGATAGTGGGCGAGGTACTGGATGCCGTGGCAGAGGTCATTAAAGAAGAGGAAGATTTAGAGATTTATACCAGCGGTGCCAACAATATTTTCAAATACCCGGAGTTGGCGGGTCACGAGAAAGCAAGTGAGTTAATCAGCGCTTTTGAGGAAAAACAGGGACTCAGCACTCTGGTGCAGGAAACCCTGTCGGATGGCAATAACACCGGCATTCAGGTATACATCGGAGAAGAAGCTCCCATGAAAAACATGAAGGATTGCAGCGTGGTGACAGCCACCTACGAGCTGAAAGAGGGGGTAAAGGGAACCATCGGTATCATCGGTCCAAAACGTATGGATTACGACCATGTGGTGGATACCCTGAAAAATCTGATGCATCAGTTGGAGGAGCTTTACAAAAAATAGCATACCCGGCATGCGGAGAAGAAAGGAAATCATGTATGGCAGAACAGGAAAGATACTCCCGGGAAAATAATTTCCCGGAAAAAGAAATTAAAAAAGCTGAGCCGGAAGCAGAAATCGCTGAGGATGCGGTAAATACAAACGCAGACAGCGGGACTGCCAATCAGGAATCTGCCGGCAAAGCAGAGAAAGGACCGGAGCGGGAAGAGGCTTCGGAGGATAAGAAAAAGAAAAACAGAAAAGAAGACAAAAAGGAAGAAGCCTATAAGGAAAAAATAGACGAACTGGAAGACAGGGTAAAGCGTCAAATGGCAGAATTTGAAAACTTCCGCAAACGTACGGAAAAAGAAAAGAGCGCCATGTTTGATGTGGGAGCCAAGAGTGTGATTGAAAAAATTCTTCCGGTTGTGGACAATTTTGAAAGAGGACTGGCGGCCGTTCCCGAAGATGAAAAGTCAGGTGCTTTCGCAGACGGAATGAACATGATATATAAACAGTTAATCGGAGAATTGGATAAGCTTGGTGTAAAGCCCATTGAGGCGGTGGGAAAGGAATTTGATCCCAACCTGCACAATGCGGTAATGCAGACTACCAGCGAGAAACTGGAATCCGGTTATGTCGCACAGGAATTACAAAAAGGTTATACCTATCATGATATGGTGATCCGCCACAGCATGGTAGCAGTTGTTAAATAAAAATGAGGTATAAGCTTTGTTTGTAAAATGTAAAAACAAAAAAATTTCAGGAGGGAATAACAATGAGTAAAATTATCGGTATCGACTTAGGAACAACAAACAGCTGTGTAGCAGTTATGGAAGGTGGTAAACCCACCGTTATCGCAAACGCAGAAGGCGCAAGAACAACACCCTCTGTTGTAGCATTTACAAAGACCGGCGAAAGACTGGTCGGTGAACCTGCAAAACGTCAGGCAGTCACCAATGCGGAAAAAACCATCTCTTCCATCAAGAGAGATATGGGTACGGACAACGGACGTACCATTGACGGCAAGAAATATTCTCCTCAGCAGATTTCGGCTATGATTCTTCAGAAACTGAAAGCAGATGCGGAAAGCTACCTGGGTGAAAAGGTAACGGAAGCCGTTATTACCGTTCCCGCATACTTCAATGACGCACAGCGTCAGGCAACCAAGGATGCAGGTAAGATTGCGGGACTGGATGTAAAGCGTATTATCAACGAGCCTACCGCAGCAGCTTTAGCTTACGGCCTTGATAATGAAAAAGAACAGAAGATTATGGTTTATGACCTTGGTGGTGGTACTTTCGATGTTTCCATTATTGAAATCGGTGACGGTGTCATTGAAGTACTGGCAACCAACGGTGATACGCACCTTGGCGGTGATGACTTCGATAACAAGATTATCGACTGGATGCTAGCAGAGTTCAAGGCAAAGGAAGGCATCGACCTTTCCGGTGATAAGATGGCTATGCAGAGATTAAAGGAAGCAGCAGAAAAAGCAAAGAAAGAGCTTTCTTCTGCTACCACAACCAATATCAACCTGCCCTTCATCACCGCAACCGCTGACGGACCTAAGCACTTTGATATGGATTTAACAAGAGCAAAATTTGATGAACTGACACACGACCTGGTAGAAAGAACCGCAATCCCCGTTCAGAACGCTTTAAAGGATGCGGGACTTACTGCGGCAGACTTATCCAAGGTTCTTCTGGTCGGTGGTTCCACACGTATTCCTGCCGTACAGGAAAAGGTAAGACAGCTTACCGGACATGAACCCAACAAGAGCCTGAACCCCGATGAATGTGTAGCAATCGGCGCTGCTATCCAGGGCGGCAAATTAGCGGGCGATGCAGGTGCCGGCGACATCCTTCTTCTGGATGTTACCCCTCTGTCTCTTTCCATCGAGACCATGGGCGGCGTTGCAACCAAGCTGATTGAAAGAAATACAACCATTCCTACCAAGAAGAGCCAGATCTTCTCTACCGCAGCAGACAACCAGTCAGCTGTAGATATTCATGTATTACAGGGTGAAAGACAGTTCGCTAAGGACAACAAGACTCTGGGTCAGTTCAGACTGGACGGCATTGCGCCTGCTCCCAGAGGAATTCCTCAGATTGAAGTTACTTTCGATATCGATGCCAACGGTATTGTAAACGTATCCGCTAAGGATCTTGGTACCGGTAAGGAACAGCACATCACCATTACCGCAGGTTCCAACATGTCCGAAGCCGATATTGACAAGGCTGTTAAGGAAGCTGCCGAATATGAAGCACAGGATAAGAAGCGTAAGGAAGCTATCGATGCCAGAAACGAAGCAGATTCCATGGTATTCCAAACGGAAAAGGCATTAAAGGATGTGGGTGACAAGGTAAGCGAAAGCGAAAAGGCATCCGTTCAGACCGAAGTTGATGCTGTAAAGGCTATTCTGGAAAGAACAAAAGATCAGGAAATGAGCGATAGCGATGTGGCTGACTTAAAGGCAGCACGGGAAAAGATGATGACCAGTGCACAGGGTGTATTCACCAAGATGTACGAATCCATGCAGGGTGCACAGGGCGCTCAGGGTGCCGCAGGTGCAGCAGGTCCGGATATGGGTACCGCACAGGCAGATAACAGTGCTCCCGAAGATGATGTAATTGACGGAGACTTCCGCGAGGTATAATCTAAAGATACCATACAAAGATAAAGGAAAAGAGGAGGCACCGCCTTGGTGCCTCTATCTTCCGTTATAAGAACAGAAACCGATGGGGTCTGTTCCAAAAAGGGAAAGCGGATTGGAGAAGAATTAACTATGGCAGAGCAGAAACGAGATTATTACGAAGTGCTGGGGGTGGACAAGAATGCCGATGATGCAGCCATCAAGAAAGCATATCGTGTATTAGCCAAAAAATACCATCCCGATATGAATCCGGGAGACAAAGAAGCGGAAGCAAAATTTAAGGAAGCAACAGAAGCATACGCAGTACTTAGCGACCCGGAAAAGCGGCGTCAATACGACCAGTTCGGCCATGCAGCTTTTGACGGAGGTGCAGGCGGAGCCGGAGGCTTTGACTTCAACAGTGCAGACTTCAGTGATATTTTCGGTGATATATTCGGTGATTTCTTCGGCGGAAGAAGAAGCAGTACCGGCAGAGGCACAGGCCCCATGAAGGGAGCCAATCTCCGTACCAGTATCCGGATTACTTTTGAAGAAGCGGTATTCGGATGCGAAAAGGAAATAGAGCTAAACGTAAAAGAAAAGTGTAATACCTGTAACGGTACCGGTGCAAAGCCCGGCACCAGCCCCGAAACCTGCAGCAAGTGCGGCGGCAAGGGTCAGGTGGTATTTACCCAGCAGTCCTTCTTCGGCACGGTCAGAAACGTGCAGACGTGTCCCGACTGCGGCGGCACCGGTAAGATTATCAAAGAGAAATGTGCAGACTGCCGCGGTACCGGCTTTGTATCCATGAGAAAGCGTTATGCCGTGGATATTCCCGCCGGTATTGATAACGGTCAGTGCAAGCGTCTGCCCGGTCTCGGTGAACCCGGCGTAAACGGCGGACCGAGAGGCGATGTTCTGGTAGAAGTTATTGTAGGACGCCATCCGATTTTCCAGAGACAGGACTACAACATTTATTCCACCGTTCCCATGTCCTTTGCAGTAGCAGCCTTGGGCGGTGAAATTGTGATTGATACCGTGGACGGTAAGGTGATTTACGATGTAAAACCCGGTACCCAGACGGATACCAAGGTCAGACTGAAAGGAAAGGGTGTACCTACCCTGCGTGACAGGAATGTGCGCGGTGACCACTATGTCACATTAGTGGTACATGTTCCCGACAAACTGAAGGCAGAAGCAAAAGACCTTTTAAAGCAGTTTGACGCTCTTACGGGCGACACCCTGAATGCCGCCAAGAATGTGGAGAAGTCCGGCGACGGCACCAATCCCGAGGGCGGTAACAAAAAGAAAAAATTCTGGAAATAACTTTTGATAAAATTGTAAAATAATAGTTTTTAGGAAAAGGGAAAAGATATTGTATGCGGAAAACGTACAATATCTTTTTTTGACAGAATCAGAACATAAGTTCGCTTTTCTCTGTACATTTAAAAGGTTCTGTGCTATAATGAGCCTCAGAGAAAAAGTGAAGTACCGGTTTCATGGAAGGTTTCCATGGACAGTTTTTAAGAGGAATGAAAGATGGAGTTTAAGCTGCATAGCGAATATAAACCGACGGGTGACCAGCCGCAGGCGATAGCGGAACTGGTAAAGGGATTTCAGGAAGGCAACCAGTTTGAAACCCTGCTTGGTGTGACCGGCTCCGGCAAGACATTTACCATGGCAAATGTCATAGCGGCGCTGAATAAGCCGACCCTGATTATTGCCCACAACAAAACACTGGCGGGCCAGCTTTACGGGGAGTTCAAGGAGTTCTTCCCGGAGAATGCGGTGGAATATTTTGTCAGTTATTACGATTATTATCAGCCGGAGGCATACGTGCCGTCCACCGATACCTATATTGCCAAGGACTCTGCCGTCAACGAAGAAATAGACCGCCTGCGGCTTTCCGCAACGGCATCCCTGACAGAGAGACGGGATGTCATTGTAGTGGCGAGTGTGTCCTGCATCTACGGCTTGGGCAGCCCGGACGATTACCAGGGCATGATTGTGTCCCTGCGTCCCGGCATGGAAAAGGACAGGGACCAGGTTATCCGGGAACTGATTGCCATGCAATATGACAGAAACGACATGGACTTAAAGCGCGGCTGCTTCCGTGTACACGGGGACGTACTGGAGATTTTCCCGGCACAGGGCAAGGATGTGCTGATAAGGGTGGAGTTTTTCGGAGATGAAATCGACAGAATTTGCGAAACGGATCCGCTTACCGGTCAGGTGCATGCCACACTGAACCATATTTCCATTTTCCCGGCATCCCATTATGTGGTAGGGGAAAATAAAATAAAGGAAGCCTGCAACCGCATCGAGGAGGAGCTGGAGGACAGAGTGAAGTTCTTCAAGTCCGAGGACAAGCTCTTAGAGGCACAGCGTATCTCCGAGCGGACCAATTTTGATGTGGAAATGCTCCGGGAAACCGGCTTCTGCTCCGGCATTGAAAATTATTCCCGGCATCTGACGGGCTCGAAAGAGGGCGAACCGCCCCACTGCCTGATGGACTTCTTTAAGGATGATTATCTGATTATTATAGATGAGTCCCATATTACCCTGCCCCAGATAAGGGGTATGTACGCGGGGGATCGTTCCCGGAAAATGACGCTGGTGGACTACGGTTTCCGTCTGCCGTCGGCACTGGACAACCGTCCGCTTAACTTTGAGGAATTTGAGTCCCATATCGACCAGATGATGTTTGTATCGGCGACACCGGGCGATTATGAGGCGGAGCATGAGCTTCTGCGTGCCGAGCAGATTATCCGTCCCACCGGGCTTCTGGATCCGGAAATTTCCGTGCGTCCGGTGGAGGGACAGATTGACGATTTAATCGGCGAGATTAAAAAGGAAACGGCAAAGCACAACAAGATACTGGTGACGACCCTTACCAAGAGAATGGCGGAGGATTTGACCGATTACATGAAAGAGGTAGGCATCCGGGTGCGGTATTTGCATGCGGATATCGACACCCTGGAGCGTGCGGAAATTATCCGTGACATGCGTCTGGATGTTTTCGATGTCCTGGTGGGCATCAACCTGTTGCGTGAGGGTCTGGACATTCCGGAGATTTCCCTCGTTGCCATTCTGGATGCGGATAAGGAAGGTTTCCTGCGTTCCGAGACCTCCCTCATACAGACGGTGGGACGTGCCGCCCGTAACGCGGAAGGACATGTTGTGATGTATGCGGACAATATGACGGACTCCATGCGCGCCGCCATAGAGGAAACGAACCGACGCCGCAGCATCCAGCAGAAATACAACGAAGAACACGGCATTACCCCGCAGACCATCAAAAAGGCTGTCCGGGATTTAATCAGCATATCCAAGGCGGTGGCAAAGGAAGAGGTAACCTTTGAAAAGGACCCCGAGTCCATGAACCGCAAGGAACTGGAAAAGCTGATTGCCGACGTCCAGAAAAAGATGCAGAAGGCGGCAGCCGATTTGAACTTTGAGGCGGCGGCAGAGCTGCGTGACAAGATGATAGAATTAAAGACCATGCTGCAGGACATGGATTAAGTATGGAAGGTTTATAAATAAAATGGCAGAGAAAAATAAAAAAGAATGGATAAAAATCAGAGGCGCCAAAGAGCACAATCTGAAAAATATTGATGTGGATATCCCCCGGAACGAACTGGTGGTGCTGACGGGACTTTCCGGTTCCGGCAAGTCCTCCCTGGCGTTCGACACCATTTACGCCGAGGGACAGAGACGGTATATGGAGTCGCTTTCTTCCTATGCCCGTATGTTCTTGGGACAGATGGAGAAGCCGGATGTGGAGAAGATAGAAGGTCTTTCCCCCGCCATTTCCATTGACCAGAAATCCACCAACCGCAACCCCCGTTCCACCGTGGGAACCGTAACGGAAATCTATGATTATTTCCGTCTTCTGTATGCCCGCATCGGTATCCCCCACTGTCCGAACTGCGGCAGACCGATTGCCAAGCAGACGGTGGACCAGATGGTGGACCAGATACTTGCTCTGCCGGAAGGCACGAAAATCCAGCTTCTGGCGCCGGTAGTCCGGGGCAGAAAAGGTGAGCATGCCAAGGTTCTGGAGAGAGCCAAGAGGAGCGGTTATGTCAGAGTGCGGATTGACGGCAATCTGTACGACCTTTCCGAAGAAATCAAATTGGAGAAAAATATCAAGCATAACATAGAAATCGTGGTAGACCGTCTGGTGGTCAAGGACGGCATCGCAGCCCGTCTGACGGACTCCGTGGAGAACACCCTTGCCCTAGCGGAAGGACTTCTTATCGTGGATGTTATCGGCGGAGAGCCCATGACGTTCAGCCAGAGCTTTTCCTGCCCGGACTGCGGCATCAGCGTCAGCGAAATAGAGCCCCGGAGCTTTTCTTTCAACAACCCGTTCGGCGCGTGTCCGGACTGTTTCGGTCTGGGATATAAAATGGAATTTGATGTGGATTTGATGATTCCCGACAAGGAGCTCTCCATCAATCAGGGAGCCATTGTGGTGACCGGCTGGCAGTCCTGTACCGATAAAGGCAGCTTTACCAATGCCATTCTGCAGGCACTCTGCAAGGCATACCACTTCTCTCTGGACACACCCTTTGAAGAGTACCCGGAGTCTGTGAAAAATATCATTCTTCACGGTACGGACGGCAAGACGGTGGATGTTTACTATGAGGGACAGAGGGGCAAAGGCGTGTACCCCGTTGCCTTTGAGGGCCTGATTAAAAACGTGGAAAGAAGATACCGGGAGACCGGTTCCGAAACCATGAAGCAGGAATACGAAAGCTTTATGCAGTTTACCCCCTGTAAGCTCTGCGGCGGCATGAGACTGAAAAGGGAAGCACTGGCAGTTACCGTAGCGGACAAAAACATTTACGAAATCACTTCCCTGTCCATCACCAAACTGCAGGAGTTTTTGAACAATCTCAGCCTGACTAAGAACGAAGAACTTATCGGCGGTCAGATTTTGAAGGAAATCAGAGCCAGAGTCGGCTTTTTGGTAAATGTGGGACTGGGCTATCTGTCCTTATCCCGTGCCACAGGCACCCTGTCCGGCGGCGAAGCCCAGCGTATCCGTCTGGCAACCCAGATTGGTTCCGGACTGGTGGGCGTATGCTATATTTTAGACGAACCCAGCATCGGACTGCACCAGCGGGACAACGACAAACTGCTGGCAGCCCTGAAGAACCTGCGTGACCTTGGCAATACCCTGATTGTGGTGGAGCATGACGAAGATACCATGCGGGAAGCCGATTACATCGTGGATATCGGACCGGGAGCCGGTTCCCACGGCGGAGAAGTGGTGGCATGCGGCACCGCAGAAGAAATCATGAAGATACCGGAGTCCATTACCGGTCAGTATTTAAGCGGAGCCTTAAAGATACCGGTTCCGGCGGTAAGAAAGAAGCCCACCGGCTGGATTACCGTGCAGGGCGCACAGGAAAACAACCTGAAAAACATAGATGTGGATTTCCCGTTGGGCGTCATGACGGTGGTAACCGGTGTTTCCGGCTCCGGCAAGAGCTCTCTGGTAAACGAAATCCTCTATAAGCATCTGGCAAAGAAACTGAACCGGGCACGCACCATTCCCGGTAAACACAAGGGCATCAAGGGAGTGGAGCAGCTTGACAAGGTCATTGCCATAGACCAGTCCCCCATCGGCAGAACGCCCCGTTCCAACCCGGCTACCTATACCGGTGTATTCGACCAGATTCGTGATTTGTTTGCGGCAACGGCGGATGCCAAGGCAAAGGGCTACAGCAAGGGACGTTTCAGCTTCAACGTAAAGGGCGGACGCTGCGAAGCCTGCAGCGGCGACGGTATTATCAAAATCGAAATGCACTTTTTACCGGATGTGTATGTGCCCTGCGAGGTCTGCGGCGGCAAGCGTTACAACCGGGAAACCCTGGATGTGAAGTACAAGGGAAAGAGCATTTACGATGTGCTGGATATGACGGTGGAGGAGGCGCTGCCCTTCTTTGAGAATGTGCCATCCATCCGCAGAAAGATTGAAACCCTCAATGATGTGGGACTTTCCTATGTGAAATTGGGACAGCCCTCCACGGAGCTTTCCGGCGGTGAAGCACAGCGTATCAAGCTGGCAACGGAATTAAGCCGGCGCAGCACCGGCAAGACCATTTACATTCTGGACGAGCCCACCACGGGACTTCATTTTGCCGATGTGCAGAAGCTTGTGGAAATCCTGCAGAAGCTGACGGAGGGCGGCAATACCGTAGTGGTGATCGAGCACAATCTGGATGTGATAAAGACGGCGGACTACATTATCGACATCGGTCCCGAAGGCGGAGACGGCGGCGGTACGGTCATTGCGAAGGGCACGCCGGAAGAGGTTGCGGCAAACCCCGCATCCTACACCGGAAAATATATTAAGAAAATGCTGTAAAGTTTCCGGGGAAAATGACGATAACTATATAAATGCACGGACGCAGGAGTAAAGGAAGGAACCACTTGCTTTATTTTCTGCGTCTATTTTTTAATTTTTTATTTACCCCCTATGAAAATGGCACAAATTGGGTTATAATAACTTCATGTGTTTTTTTGAAATGAAGAATATAAGCCAACCGGCTTTTGAGTTGATAAGGACCATGAAAGGGGTACAGATGTATGCAGTACACAGATATCGGAATTGATTTAGGAACAGCAAGTATTTTGGTTTACATCAGAGGAAAAGGCGTCGTATTAAAGGAGCCGTCCGTAGTAGCTTTTGATAGAGATACCAACAAGATTAAGGCAATCGGTGAGGATGCGAGACTGATGCTCGGCAGAACCCCGGGCAACATTATTGCCGTCAGACCTCTCCGTCAGGGTGTTATTTCCGATTACACCGTTACCGAGAAAATGATGAAGTATTTCATCCAGAAAGCACTGGGCAGAAGGACATTCCGTAAGCCCCGCATCGCGGTCTGCGTTCCCAGCGGCGTTACCGAAGTAGAAAAGAAAGCGGTAGAAGACGCAACCTATCAGGCAGGCGCCAGAGAAGTATTCATTATCGAGGAGCCCATCGCCGCGGCTATCGGCGCAGGCATTGATATTTCCAAGCCCTGCGGCAATATGATTGTCGATATCGGCGGCGGTACTTCCGACATTGCCGTTATTTCCTTAGGCGGCACGGTTGTCAGCGCTTCCATCAAGATTGCAGGCGATGACTTCGACGAAGCCATTGTCCGTTACATGCGTAAGAAACATAATCTGCTGATCGGTGAAAGAACAGCAGAGGATATGAAGATAAAAATCGGTTCCGCTTACCACAGACCGGAGCCGGATTACATGGATGTACGCGGCCGTAACTTAGTAACCGGTCTTCCCAAGACCGTGAGAGTTTCTTCCGAGGAAACCGAAGAAGCCTTAAAAGAAACCACGGCGCAGATTGTGGAAACCATCCACAGCGTACTGGAAAAGACTCCGCCTGAACTGGCTGCCGATATTGCAGACAGAGGCATTGTTTTAACCGGCGGCGGAAGCCTGCTGCGCGGTCTGGAAGAGCTCATTTCCGCCAAGACCGGCATCAACACCATGACAGCCGAAGACCCTATGACAGCCGTTGCCATCGGTACCGGCAAATATGTAGAGTTCTTAGCTGGCTACAAAGAAGACTAAACCGGCTTCAGTATCTCCTGAGACCGGGTGCAAGGGAGGAAAAGCATGTTAAAAGGTTTATACACTGCCTATACGGGTATGCTGAATGAACAGAACCGCATGGATATCATGACCAACAATCTGGCAAATGCATCCACAGTCGGTTTCAAAAAAGAAGGTTCCACCAGCCAGTCTTTTAACTCCATTCTGGCATACAAGCTGAAGGACAGCTCCGTAGGACTGGGCAGAAGCGAAAATATAGGTGCCAACACACCCGGCGTCAAAATCGGCGAAAACTACACGGATTACACTCAGGGTTCCTTTCGTGTAACAGGCAATACCTTTGATTTAGCACTGACCGACAGCGGTTTCTTTGCCGTGGAATTTACCAACAAAGCAGGGGAAACTTCCACAAAGTATACCCGCGCCGGTAATTTTACCCTGAATAAGGACGGTTATCTGGTGACCAGCGACGGTGACTATGTACTGGATACGGCTAACCGCAGAATCAAACTGGATCCCCTGAAAGAATCTGCAGTCCTCACGGACGGCACCATTACCCAGGACGGCACGCAGGTGGCGAAAATCCAGATTGCGGACTTTGAAAATTACGATTATCTTACCCGCTACGGCGAGACCTATTTTGAACCGGTGGAAGGCGCAAAAAGCGTGGCTTCCCGGGCAGAAATCCAGTCGGGTTATCTGGAAATGGCAAATGTGCAGGTAGTTTCCGAGATGGTCAATATGATTAGTATTACCAGACAGTACGAGAGCAATCAGAAGATTCTGCAGACCTATGACAGCTCCTTGGAGATTGCCGTGAAAGAAATCGGCAAGGTATAAGACAGGCTGACAGGATACGGCAGTGACCGGATGCAGTAGACAGATTGCACAGTTACAGGAGGAATAAAAATGGTACGAAGCTTATGGACAGCGGCAACCGGTATGATTGCCCAGCAGACCAATGTAGATAATATCGCCAATAACCTTTCCAACGTCAATACGGTAGGTTACAAGACGCAGGTAAACGAATTCAAATCTCTGTTATACCAGACCTTACAGACAAGGACTACTTCCGCCAACGGCGACCAGAAACCCACAGGCGCACAGGTAGGCTTAGGTGTGCGGAATGCCTCCATCTCCACCATATTCAAGGACGGCAACATGACGGCAAGCGAAAGCGATACGGCATTTGCCATTACCGGAAGCGGCTTCTTTGCCGTAAAGGGTGAGGACGGCAATACCTACTACACCAGAAACGGTAACTTTTTATGGACAAGAGCCTCCAACGGCGGCATTATGCTGGCGGATACGGACGGCAGACCGGTACAGGATTCCGCCGGAAGGTCCATTATTTTAAGCAACCGGTACGAGACCAGCAAAATCAGCGTGACAAGCAACGGTGAAATCTGTTATCCCGATGCCAACAACAACCCGAAATCCCTCGGCATCAGCATCGGTCTTTACCAGTTCTCCAATCCCGGCGGACTGGAAAAGAAGGGAAGCACCCTGTTCCAGCAGACCGCAGCCAGCGGCGCTCCCATCAACGAGGCAACCAGCACAGCCGTAAGAAAAAGCTCCGTATGGCAGGGTTTCTTGGAGGCTTCCAACGTACAGGTCGTAGATGAAATGGTCAACATGATTGTGGCACAGAGAGCTTATGAAATGAATTCCAAGGCAATTACCGCATCGGATGAAATGCTCCAGCAGGCAAACAATCTGCGTCGTTAATAGAAAGATAAGGTAGTACATATGGATATCAGTAGTTTGACAAACAGTTATATGGATATGCTTAAGACGGACAGCTCCCAGACGGCATCCAGGCTGCAGCAGACATCCAAAAAGGATTACAGCAAGGCAACGGATGACGAGCTGATGAGCGCATGCAAGGAATTTGAAGCCTATTTTGTGGAACAGATGTTTAAGGAAATGGTAAAGACTATCCCTGAGTCTGACAGTGCTTCGTCTTATACGTCCAATCTTGTGGATTACTACAAGGACAATATGATTCAGGAAATCGCCAGCGAGACTTCGGAGCAGGGCAGCCTGGGGCTGGCACAGATGCTATACGAACAAATGAAACGAAATTATAACTTATAGGGACTGCCAATGGCAGTCCTTTTTGCTGGGGGATAAAACACAACGCGGAGAGGAGAACCCATGGAAAAAATAACCGGCTTTGTGGAACACATTGTGTTTCAGAATACGGACAACGGCTATACGGTGCTGGAATTATCCGGGGAAGAAGGAGAAACCATATTAGTGGGCATGATGAAGGGCATTACCCAAGGAGAAAGCATCGATGCGGAGGGTGACTATATCGAGCATCCCGTTTACGGCAGACAGTTTAAGGTAAGCAGTTACCGGGCTGTGACACCGAAGGATGCGGCGGGCATGGAACGGTATCTGGCGAGCGGCGCCATAAAAGGTGTGGGCGCAGCCCTGGCGGCAAGAATTGTAAAAGCCTTCGGTACCGATACGTTCCGTATTATAGAGGAGGAACCCATACGCCTTGTGGAGGTAAAAGGCATCAGCGACAGGATTGCCCGGGAGATTGCGGCGCAGATGGAGGAAAAACGGGATTTGCGGGAAGCGTTCCTTTTTTTGCAGCAGTACGGAATATCCAACACCTTAGCGGTCAAAATCTATAATACCTACGGCGACAATCTGTACCGCGTGTTGCAGGAAAATCCGTACAAAATGACGGAAGACATTGAGGGTGTGGGCTTTAAGATTGCGGATGAAATCGCCGCCAAAATCGGTATTCACACAGACTCCGATTACCGTATCCGCAGCGGTGTTTTATATGTTTTGAACCAGGCTATGGCGGAGGGGCATATGTACCTGCCGGAGGAGCTGCTCATCAAAAGAGCGCAGGAGCTGCTTTTAGTGGATGAGGACAATATTCGCCCCCATCTGCAGAATTTAGCCATGGACAAAAAGCTGGTGCTGAAAAAAATGCCGGATGCGGAAGAGCTGCAGGTGTTTGCGGCAAGCGCCTACTATGCGGAATTAAACTGTGCGGGCATGCTCCATGATTTGAACCTTTCTCTTTACGGGGAGGAGAGCATGCTGCCCGCCGTGGAAACGAAAATAAAAGGGCAGATAGAAACCATTACGAGGGAGGAGCATCTGGAGCTGGACTCCTTACAGGAAGAAGCGGTGTTCCAGTGTGTGAAGAACGGTGTGTTTATCCTGTCCGGCGGTCCCGGAACGGGAAAAACTACCACGATTAACACCATTATCAAATATTTTGTACAGGAAAAGCTGGATATCTTTCTGGCGGCGCCCACGGGACGTGCAGCCAAGCGTATGACAGAGGCAACCGGCTACGAAGCAAGAACCATTCACCGGATGCTGGAGCTTTCCGGCGCCCTTTCGGGGGAAGGACAGAAGGCAGGCTTTGAGCGGAACGAGGACAACCCGCTGGAAGCGGATGTGGTCATTATCGATGAAATGTCCATGGTGGATATTTATTTGTTCCAGGCGCTTCTTCGGGCAATCGTGCCGGGCACCCGTCTGATTCTGGTGGGGGATGTGGACCAGCTTCCTTCCGTGGGACCGGGACAGGTGCTGCGGGATTTGATGGCGTCAAAGGCATTTCCCTGCGTGGTGCTGTCCAAGATTTTCCGGCAGGCGGAAAGCAGCGACATTGTGGTAAACGCCCACAAAATAAACAAAGGCGAGCAGATTTCCCTGAACAACAAGAGCCGGGATTTCTTCTTTCTGGAAAGAAACGATGTCAATGTGATTTACAAACACATGGTGCAGCTCATAACGGACAAACTGCCCAGGTATGTAAACGGAGAACCCTATGATATACAGGTGCTGACGCCCATGCGGAAGGGCAGCCTCGGCGTGGAAACCTTAAATCCCACCCTGCAGAAATACATGAATCCTCCCGCTCCGAATAAAAAGGAACATACCTTCGGCAGCGTGACCTTCCGGGAAGGGGACAAGGTCATGCAGATTAAAAACAATTACGATTTGGAATGGGAGATTGTGAGCCGGTACGGCATCCCCATTGACAAAGGACTGGGAATTTTTAACGGGGATATGGGTAGAATAACAGAAATCAATGAATATGCGTCCACCCTGACCGTGGAATATGACGAGCATAGGCGTGTCACCTATGCGTTTGTGCAGGCGGAGGAGTTGGAGCTGGCATATGCCATTACCATTCACAAGTCCCAGGGAAGCGAATATGCGGCGGTGGTTATGCCCCTGCTTTCCGGCCCGAGAATGCTGTTCAACCGGAACCTGCTTTACACCGGCGTGACCCGGGCGAAAAACTGCGTGACCATTCTGGGAAGCAGCGAAACCGTGTGGCAGATGATAAACAATGCCGAGGTAAACCGCAGATACACGGCGCTTACGGAAAGAATTAAGGAGCTTTCGTAAGCGCTGCCAACATAAGAAGAAGGATGTGTGCGGAAAGAAGGAAATTTGAAAGAAATCATAAAACAACTGCTGTTTCCCCTGCGGTGCCCCGTCTGCGACAGACCGGTACCCAATGCGCGCATTGGAAAGGGTATCTGCCCAAGCTGTGAAAGCGGGCTTAAACGGATAGAGAGTCCGTTTTGCTTAAAGTGCGGAAAGCCCCTGCTTGCGGAGGAAGAGCTGTGCGGTGACTGCAAAAGCAGGGAACACCGGTTTATACAGGGCAGAAGCCTGTATGCATACGGCGATATGGCGGGCTGCATTTACCGCTTTAAGTACCGGGGCAGGCAGGAATATGCCACGTTTCTGGGAAGAGCCATGGCGGAGGTGTTTGCGGACTATGTGAGGGGGCTTTCCCCGGATGCCCTTGTGCCGGTTCCCCTGCATGAAAAAAGGCTTGCTGCGAGGGGATACAACCAGGCAGCCCTTCTGGCGGAAGAAATCGGAAAGGCACTTCACATACCGGTGTATGACAAACTGGTGGTGCGGGGGAAAAATACCGTGCCGCAAAAGACCCTAAACCGTGCGGAACGGCAAAATAATTTGAAAAGGGCTTTCAAAATTGTTGCAAATGATGTAAAATTAAAGACGATTATACTTATCGATGATATATACACCACAGGGAGTACACTGGATGCTCTGGCAGAGACACTGACGGAGGCGGGCGCAGAGAAAATTTATTTTCTGACGTTGTCAGCGGGAAGTCCGCTGTAACCCCGGAAAGTCGAAAGGAACGGAAAGCATGAATGTAAAAAACTGCAGAAAATGCGGCAGAATATTCAACTATATAGCAGGTCCCTGCGTATGCCCGTCCTGTCGGCAGGCACTGGAGGCAGACTTCCAGCGCGTAAAGGAATACATCCGTGCCCATGCGGGTGCCACCATTACGGAAGTAGCGGAGGAATGCGATGTGGAGCCTGCACAGATTCACCAGTGGCTTCGGGAAGAAAGACTGGAAATTGCGGAAGGTTCCGCCATTGTCCTGCAGTGTGAGTCCTGCGGCGCTCCGATTAAGAGCGGCAAGTACTGTGAAAAGTGTAAAAGAGAACTGGCACACAATCTGTTCAGTGCCATAAAGCCTGCTCCGGCACCGGAGAAAAACTCTCCGCTTAACAGCAGAGAGAATGGCAGAATGCGTTACTTAAACCAATAGAAGAAAGGCATCCTTTATGTTAAATGAAGACAGAATCATTCTGATGACAAAGCTTGCTTCTTACGAAAACGGCGAAGGTAAGAAAAACGTTGCCATCGGAAATTATTTCCGCAGCGACTATATCGGCATCCAGACGGCGAAGTCCGTTCTCAGCGCCACGGTGGCGTTTGCGGTGGTATTCGGCATGTATGTTTTATACGATTTGGAAAACTTTATGCTCAATATCTACAAAATGGATTTGTTTGTGTTTGCCAGGAACGTGCTGACCTGGTATGGCATGGTGGTAATCGGCTATGCGCTGGTGACTTTTTTCATCTGCACATACCGGTACAACAAGGCAAGGAAAAGCTTGAAAAATTACTATGCAAATTTAAAGAAGCTTGCTTCTCTGTATGAGAAAAATAAGTATTCATGAAAGGCTGAAATATGAGTAGTTTATTGGAAATCAAAGAAGTTGTCAAAAGAATATACAGTAAATACGATACCTATATTGCACCGGTTTTTAAGTTCCTGATTGCGTTCATTGCCTTTATGTGCATCAAAAACCAGTTGGGCTTCATGACCCGGATTAACAATGTGGCAATCTTACTGATTGCGGCGCTGGTATGCTCCTTTTTGCCGGTGGGCTTTATGATTTTCTTTGCGGCGGTCTTTATCCTGCTGCACTGTTATGCACTGGCGCTGGAAGCAGCCATTGTGGTGTTCTGCCTGTTCCTTCTGATGTTTTTGCTGTTTTTCCGTTTTACACCGAAGGACGCGCTGTGCGTGATACTGACGCCCATCTGTTTCGGATTGCGGATTCCTTACGTGATGCCGCTCGCCATGGGACTCATCGGTACCCCGGTATCCGCCATTTCCGTAGGATGCGGTACGATTGTATACTACATGCTGCATTTCATCTCCCAGAATTCCACGGCACTGGGCGCTACCGACGCCGGTGAAGCCATGGCAAGACTGCGTATGGTGATTGACGGCATTTTAGGCAACAAGGCGATGCTGATTACGGTTGTGGCATTTGTCTTTACCCTGGAGCTGGTTTACATTATCAAGAGGCTTTCCGTGGACCATTCCTGGACGATAGCCAGCATTGCGGGCACCATTGCCAATGTGATGATTTTACTTTTAGGCGATTTGATGTACGATACCAATGTTTCCGTTATCGGCATTCTGCTGGGTTCCATCGTATCCCTCGGCATTGCCCTGATTATCCAGTTCTTTGTACTGGGCGTGGACTACAGCCGTACGGAAAAAGTACAGTTTGAGGATGACGAATATTATTACTATGTAAAGGCGGTGCCCAAGATGACAGTGGCGGCGCCCGAAAAAACCGTGAAAAAAATCAACTCCCAGATGGGACGCGCAGCGCATACCGGTCATACCGGCAACGTGGCAACCCAGCCGGTCAGAACCAGAAGCGAATATCCGCAGCAGCGGAGAACTTCCGCGAATGGTGTGGCAAGACAGGGAACTGTAAGAAATACCGCACATTCCCCGGAACACAGGAATGTGAGCCGTCAGGCTGCTTCCATGACGATTGGCACACAGCACGGACAGCAGGAGAACGATGACGATTTTGAAGAAATTTGAGGGTAAAAGGTAAGTATGCATTTGCAATTTCAGAATCTTACGGAAAACATCATAAGACGTATGCCGGATATGGATTTTTCCAGCCTGGTGGAAATTCTGATTATATCATTTCTTTTCTACCATATCCTTATCTGGATTAAAAATACAAGAGCCTGGTCGCTGTTAAAGGGTCTTGCTTTCATACTGGGCTTCTGGCTGATTGCAGCATATTTCCGCATGACAACCATCCTGTGGCTGGGCAGGAACATCATAGGCTTCGCCGTAACCGCCCTGATTGTGGTACTGCAGCCGGAGTTAAGAAAAGCTCTGGAAGAACTGGGCAACAAGGAGATTATCACCAATGTACTGCCCTTTACCGGCAGTAAGGCGACGGAGTCTTCCTTCAGCACCAAAACCATTAATGAAATCGTAAAGGCCTGTGTGGAAATGGGAAAAGTACGTACGGGCGCTTTGATTGTAATCGAAGGCAAACAGCCGCTGGGTGATTTTGAACGTACCGGTATTGAAGTGGACGGTATCGTGACAAGCCAGCTGCTCATCAATATTTTTGAACACAATACACCGCTGCATGACGGCGCTGTAATTGTACGCGGCAACCGTATTACTTCCGCAACCTGCTATCTGCCTCTGTCCGACAATATGAGCCTGGATAAAAATCTGGGCACCAGACACAGAGCCGGTGTGGGTATTTCCGAAGTGACGGATGCAGTTACCGTTATTGTATCCGAAGAAACCGGTAAAATCAGCGTTGCCTACAAAGGCAGCCTGGAACGCAACCTGGATGCGGAAAGCCTGAAAGCCCGCTTGCAGAAGCTGCAGCCGGAAAACGAAGAAGACAGCCGCAGAGGATACAAATTCTTTAAGGGAAGGAGTAAACAGGAGAAAGTTGAAAAAGAAAAATAAAATTGCAGGTCTGTTTCTGAACAACTGGGCTTTGAAACTTTTTTCCCTTGCCGCAGCTTTTTTTCTGTGGCTGCTTGTTATGACCATTGAAAACCCGGAAGATCAGAAGGTTTTTTATAATATTCCCGTAAAACTGGTAAATACGGAGGTATTAACGGATGAAAACATGGTATATGAAATTCTGGATAAAACCGACACGGTTTCGAGAGTGTCCGTTATGGCAAAGAAGTCCATCCGGGATGAACTCAGCACCAGTGATATTGTGGCGGAAGCGGATTTCAGCAATCTGACGGTTGCCAATACGGTGGAAATCCGGTTTTACTCCCTCCGCTACAACGAACAGATTACGAGCATTACCGGTAGCAACCAGATACTTAAGCTAAATATTGAAAAGAAGAAGACCAAGCGGCTGGAACTGCAGACGGAAGTCAGCGGTGAAGTTGCAAGCGGTTATATCATCAGCAATACGACACCCGACCAGAACCGGATTGAAATTTCCGGTCCCGAATCCGTGGTGACGAATATCGCAACCGCCAGGGTAACGGTGGATGTTACGGATGCGGCAGGCAATATTTCCACCTATGCGGAGGTGAAGCTTTACGATGCTTCCGACAAGGAAATTGACAAGGAAAATCTGGAAATCAATACATCCAAGGTAAGAGTCAACGTGGAAATCTTAGATACCAAGACCGTTCCGGTTAAGCTTACGGCTTCCGGCACTCCGGCACAGGGCTACCTGCTTAACGGTACCATTACCAGCACCATGGAAAACGTTACCATTGCGGGACCTACGGAAAGACTGACAGGCATCCATGAGATTACGATTCCGGAAGAGACACTGGATGTTACAGATTGTACGGAGGATGCGGTATTCTCCTTGAATATCAAGGATTACCTGCCTGAAGAAGTGCGCCTGGCAAACCAGAATGCATCCGGCAGGCTGACGGTTACCGTGGGCATTGAAAAGGAATATGAGTCCGAACTGCAGATTAAAGGAGATAAATTACAGTTCACCAGTCTGCCGGAAGGCTACACTGCCGAAATAGTGGATTTGAAAGACCATTACAGCCTGCAGGTAACCGGCTTAAAGGCGGATATTGACAGCTGGAAGGACAGTGACCTGGCAGGTTACATCAGCATCAAGCAGATGATGGATAAACACCAGATGACGGAGCTGCAGGAAGGCACCTACGATGCGGAAGTCTTTGTATCCGTGACAGGCAGCATTACCATTGTGCAGCCCATCAAGGTACAGGTAAAGATTACCGCAATAACAGAAGAATAGATATTCCAGAGGAAGGATATGGTGAAGAAAAAATGGGTCGTTTATTTGGAACAGACGGAGTAAGAGGTGTGGCAAATGAGGAACTGACGCCGCTGCTTGCCATGCAGTTAGGGCAGGCGGGAGCCAGCGTACTGACAAAGGAGAAGGCGCACAAGCCGACTATCATGGTAGGCTGCGACACCAGAATTTCCGGTGATATGCTGGCAAATGCTTTGATGGCGGGAGCGTGCTCCGTAGGCGCCAACTGCATTTATGTAGGAGTGATTCCCACCCCTGCCATTGCGTATCTGACAAGAAAATACAAAGTGGATGCGGGTGTTGTGATTTCCGCTTCCCACAATCCGGTAGAATTTAACGGCATTAAATTTTTTGATGGCAACGGTTATAAGCTTCCCGATGAATTGGAAGACGAAATCGAAAGCTTAATTAAGAGCAATATGCAGGGTGTGAAGTTCCCCACCGGCTCCGGTGTCGGTAAAATCAAGTACCGTACCGATGCCAGAGAGGAATACATCAATCATGCCATCCGTGCCGTACCCGTGGATTTAAGCAGCTTAAAGGTGGTTGTGGACTGCGCAGAAGGCGCTTCCTTCTATACATCCGTAGAGGCGTTAAAGGAGCTGGGAGCACAGGTGGTAGCCATCCACAACAATCCGGACGGCACCAATATCAATGCCAACTGCGGTTCCACTCATATGGAAGAACTGCAGGGCCGTGTGCTGGTAGAAAAAGCCCAGGTGGGTCTGGCATTCGACGGCGATGCGGACAGACTGCTGGCAGTGGACGAAAACGGTAAAATCGTGGACGGCGACAAGATTATGGCTATCGTCGGCAACTTTATGAAAGAAAAAGGTACCCTGAAGCAGGACACCATTGTGGTAACCGTTATGAGCAATCTGGGATTTTTCCTGATGGCAAAGGATCATGACATCAAGACGGAGCAGACCAAGGTGGGCGACCGTTATGTTCTGGAACGCATGAAGGAAATCGGCGCCAGCTTAGGCGGCGAGCAGTCTGGCCATGTGATTTTCTTAGATGAGAATACCACCGGCGACGGTCTTTTGAGCGCCCTGCATCTGCTGCAGGTCATGGTGGAAACCGGCAAGCCGCTTTCCGAACTTTCCACCATTATGGAAGAGCTACCGCAGGCACTGGTAAATGCCAAGGTTGCCAATCACAAAAAGGAGCATTACCTGGAATATCCCGAAATTGCGCAGGCAATCAAGGAACTTGAGGATAAATTTGCGGGAGAGGGCAGAGTCCTCATCCGTCCGTCCGGTACGGAGCCACTGGTAAGAGTTATGATTGAGGGCAAGGATAAGGAACAAATTCAGGCGGAAGCCGAGCATCTGGCAAACCTGATACAGGATATTATGTTTTAGATTAAACTTGTGATTTCTTTCAAAAAATGATATACTGAATATACTTTAGTAAGGAGGTATTGTGGGTATGGTTAGCCAGAAGGTTGTTATTAAAAACCCGACGGGTCTGCACCTGCGTCCGGCCGGAATCCTGTGTAAAGAGGCGATGAAATTCAAATCTTTAATTACTTTTTCATTCAGAGACAACACCGCAAATGCAAAGAGTGTATTAAGCGTACTTGGGGCGTGCGTAAAATGCGGAGATGAAATAGAAATTAACTGTGAAGGCCCGGATGAAGCGGAGGCATTAAGTGACCTTGTCGCAGCCATTGAAAGTGGGTTAGGTGAATAAAACAAAACAGTACATAAAAGAAGCTGCTCGTTATCGGTCAGCTTCTTTTTATGCAAATAAAAATCTCAGGTCTGCCATGCAACAGAGCCTGAGATTTTGTTTTTACTTATAAATAGGTTCGCGTCCGGACTGTGCAATACCGATGTAGGTATGACCGGTATTGATTTCGATTTCGTTGCCGTCCATGTCGTAGTACTTGGTCGGTGAGTAATCATCGGATTTGCTCCAGGTAATCTTAATACCGCGGCCCTTGGTGAAGTAGTAACCGGAACGTCCGCTGTCGTGTACCTGGAATACCAGGTACTTGTGGTCGGGACGGTACTCCCAGTAGGTATCCTGAATGATTACGTTTTCAAAGGTAAGCTGTTCGCCGGTTAATTCGTCAATCTGCGGAGAACCGTACAGGTATTTCTTGTAGGTACCGGTTTCTTCGTCATAGGAGAAGGAACTCTTGGTAGTGGTGAAAATCTTGGATAAATCAATTTCGGTAGCATCAAAGGAACCGCTGGCATTCTCTAAGGTATTGGGCGTGGAAACACTTGCAAACTTAAAGTGGTCGCTGTCGTAATACTGGCTTCTGTGCTCGAACGGATAACCTAAACTCTCAATAGTGGAGTACAGCTTGGCACCGTCGGTGAAACCGTTGTGGATGGAAGGCGCGGAGCCCTTCGGATAACGGTAGAAGGCGCTACTGCCCGTTGCGGGAGCTACCACATCACCGGCACCGATGGTACATGCGGATAAGTTCTGCACGTCGGCACGCTTTACAACATCTACTAAATAGAAAGGACCGCCCCAGTGAATCAGGAAGGAATCCCATTCCATGCTCCAGTATGCGTAATAATCACGGCAGCTTCGGATGTTGCCGATAAGCTCTAAGTTTTTCCAGTCCTCGATGATACCCATCTGACGGGACATTTCACCTTCCTCCATGCATTCATACAGAACACCGGCGGAACCGATGCCGTACTGCGGCTGGGAGTTGCGGTCAGTAGGGAACATAACGGCAATGGGACGGGATGCGGCGATTTCTTCATCCTCCCATTCGTTGGTAACGTCACTTCTTACCATGCCTTCTGCAGGGGGCTCTTCACTGTCGGTTTCCTGTGGAACATCGGTGGTGTCCGTAGCGGAAGGCTCTGCATCGGTGACAGGGGTTTCAATGGTTTCAGCAATATCGCTGGGCTTTAAGGGCGTCTCATTTTCGTCCTTGCCGCATCCGCCCAAAGCAAGCAGTGCAGTCAGGGATAACAATAAGAGTAAACTCCTTTTTTTCATAAAAAATCCTCTCTTTCGTTTCTGAAGGTAATGATGTGAAAAAGGAAAGACTATACACACAGGCAGTAAATGAGGGCTACGGCTATACCTAAGACAGCGCCCATCAAAACCTGCAGAGGTGTATGGCCTACAAATTCTTTTAACTTTTCCTGGGCGGTCATTTCACTGCCCATATCGGTAAAGAGCTGCATCATTTCGTTGAGCACCTTCGCCTGAATGCCGGTTTCCCTGCGTACGCCCATGGCATCGTACATGACGATGATGGCTAAAATGGTGGCAATGGCAAATTCAAAGCTCTGCGCACCATAATAGATGCAGGTGGATGTGGCAAGCGCACAGACAGTTGCGGAATGGGAGCTCGGCATACCGCCGCTGCCCACCAGTCTTTCGGCAACAAATTTTTTGGTAAAAAACAGATGAATCAGTGTCTTTAAAATCTGTGCTATAAGCCAGCCTGACACGGCGCTGAGCAGCACTTTATTCTGTACCAGATCCGTAAAAAAGTTCATGCTATACCTCTTTCAACCTGTCAATTATATCACCTATCCGGTTTTTATTCAAGTGAACGGCGGTGTGGGAAGCTCTTTAAATTCTTAATAAAAAATGAAGATTTCCGTAACCATTATACAATAGGAAATAATGTTTGAAAATAAGAAATTGAAAAAAAGGAATGCCCCGGACAAGGTGGACAGAAAAAAGGGAATCTGTTATGATAAAAGATATGAATAAGAAAGGCAGGAAAAGCCTATGGAATGGTTAAGCGTGATTGTACCATGCTATAACGAAGAAGAAAATGTTCCTTATTTTTATGAGGAATTTTGCAAAAACGCAGGTTTTCTGCAGGAGAAACAGATAGATTTTGAAATTCTTTATGTGGATGACGGTTCTAAGGACGGAACCGTGGAGGAGGTCCGTAAACTGCATGAAAAAGACGGTCGTGTCAGACTGCTTTCGTTTTCCCGCAACTTCGGAAAGGAAGCAGCCATGTATGCCGGACTGGAAAAGGCAAAGGGCGACTATGTGGTCATTATGGATGCGGATCTGCAGGACCCGCCGGCACTTCTGCCGGAGATGTTTTCCTACCTGGATCAGGGCTATGACTCCGTGGCGACCAGAAGGGTTACGAGAAAAGGCGAACCGCCCATCCGCTCCTTTTTTGCCAGATGCTTTTACCGTCTGATGAAGCACATTTCCCAGGCGGAAATGATGGACGGAGCGAGGGATTACCGCCTGATGAAGCGCCCCATGGTGGATGCCATCCTGGAAATGAAGGAGTACAACCGGTTTACCAAAGGCATATACGGCTGGGTGGGCTTCAACACCAAATGGATAGAGTTTGAAAATGTGGAGCGCCTGAAGGGCGAAACTAAGTGGAATTTCTGGAAGCTGCTTTTATATTCCATAGACGGTATCACCGCTTTTTCCACCATGCCGCTTTCCATTGCGTCCTTTATGGGCGTGCTGTTCTGCGTGCTGGCATTTATCCTGATTGTTTTTATTATCATAAGAACCCTGATATTCGGAGATCCGGTATCCGGCTGGCCGTCTCTGGTGTGCATTATTTCCTTAATCAGCGGAGTACAGCTTTTCTGTCTGGGGATTGTGGGACAGTATCTTGCCAAGACTTATATGGAAGTAAAAAAACGCCCGATTTACCTTTTGAAGGAAGAACTGTAACAAAAATCTTCGGGGACGGAAAGGAAATGTGCAAAAGAAATGTTAAGATTGCGTTAAAAAACGTTAAAAAATGTTAATTTTTCCTTTTCAAATGTACAAATATATGATAGCATGACACTGTTATCACCAAAAAAGTCCAAAAATCGATAATAAGGGGGAGTTAATTGTGGACATTAGTACAATAGATGATATTGAGCTGGAAACCTACATCACGGAGGTTATGCTGGACATCGGCGTGCCGGCTCATTTGAAGGGGTATTATTATTTGCGGGATGCCATCATGATGACGGGGAGAGACATGGACGTGGTATCCAGTGTAACGAAGCTTATGTATCCGGTAATTGCCCGGAGATTCAAGACCACCGACCAGAAGGTGGAGCGTGCTATCCGGAATGCCATAGAGGTTTCCTGGCAGAGAGGAAATTCGAATACCTTCGCCAAGCTGTTCGGCTATTCCTTACAGGAAGGGAAAAACCGCCCGACCAACAGCGAGTATATCGCAAGGATAGCGGATAAGGTGCGGATGGATATCAAAGCAATGTAAAAATGACACAGAAATCCCAGTGTTTCCAAAGAACACTGGGATTTTTTGCGGTTGTACTGCCGGTGGGATTATGGTAAAATTTAAGGTAATGAAAAAATGGGAGCAGTGGGCATGGCGCAGGAACTGGCAGGCGAAAAGCTGATAGAAAGAAGCATATATATATTTGGTATCGCAGAAGCACTGCATCTGGCAGGGCTTTTTAAGCATGTTCCGGTATCTTCCCTTGCGGGCATTGCTCTTCCCGCATGGCTTGCGGCGATTGTTCTTTTTGCCGTAAAGGACATGATTGATAAGAAGAAAAAAAAGAAACAGGGAGCGGAGACGGAAACGGGAGACTGGAAAAACTTTCAAAAGTTTCCTTGCCGGACCCTGCTTTTCTATCTGATAGTGGTGCTGCAGGCGGTATGGTTCCTGATGCTGCAGACACCGGAAATTTCCGGGGACATTACCGGGGAAACGGTACAGACCTTCCTTACCGAAAATGCCGTTTATACCGTAAATCCCATGACGGGCAGCGCCTTTACGCAGGGAATGCCCGCAAGACTTAAGATTTTGGGACTGCCTGCTTTTTACGCCCTGTTCTGCCGGCTTACGGGCTGCCCGGCGGTGTATACGGTTTACCGCATCATGCCGCTGGTGACACTTCTTCTGGCGTATGTGGTGTACGGTCTCTGGGCACGGTTTTTATTTCCCAAGGATTATAAAAAACAGATAACCTTTCTTTTGGTGATTGCTCTTCTGTTCCAGTTCGGCTGTTACGGCACCGTATCGGACGGAGCCAGGCTTTTTGCCGCCGGCTGGCGGGGAGAAACCATAAGGGCGCTGATTCTTCTGCCCTATGCGCTGCTCTGCCTTATGAAAAAAAGAAAAAAGGGCGTGATTTTGTGTATTCTGGCGGAAGCCTGCATGGTCTGGACCCTTTACGGAGCCGGGCTGGTGCTTCTTATGACGGTTGTTGTGGAAGTGATACGCTATGTCAACAACAGAAGGCATATGCTCCTTCGGCAGAATTTTAAGAAGGAGGGCGGCGTATGAGAAACCTTCTTCAGGCCATGAAGGACGGCTACGGGCTGCTGACGGGAGAAGGACAGTTTCTAATCTTTTTCCTGCTTGCCCTGTATATCCTGTGGTTTTTTAAGAAAAATGAAATCAAAGAGCTGAAACGGTATGCATCGGTCATGCTGCTTTTCCTACTCTTTCCCCTGACCGCCAAAGGGCTCATGCTTTATGCAACCGCCTTTTACGGCTATGCGGAGCTCTGGGTGCTTCTGCCTGTGACACTGGTTACCGGTTTTATGCTTACCTATTTCATTTTTGAATGGGCACCGGAGCTGCCTTTGAAAAAATATCCGATGCGGAGAGAAGCCGTGTGCATCGCGGCAACGGCGGTGCTTTTGTTTCTCTGCGGCACCCTGTCCGTTATGCCGGTGAAAACGCAGATGGCTTCCGTGGGGCATGTGCTTCCAAAGGAAACGGAAGAAATTCTGCAACAGTACGTGTGCGAGGATATCCCGGAAGGGGAGAAGGTGTGGCTTCTGGCACCGGATGACATCATGGCATATGCCAGAATCTACGACGGCAGGATATGCCTTCCCTACGGCAGATTTTTATGGGAAAAGGAGCTTTCCGCCTATACCTATGACAGTTATGCGGCGGATGCGGAGGAGCTGCACGGCTGGGTAAACGGCACGCTTATCGGTATGGACGAGGTGGAAATATCCGAAAACTATCTGAGCATGTGCTCCTCAAAGGAGATAACCGTTCTGATTTTTGAAAAAGAAAGACTGAATGCGGACGGACTTGCGGAAGCCCTGGATAAACAGGACAGCTACCGGTATGCGGGAGAAACGGACCGGTATGTGGTGTACCGTCTGGCAGAAAGGCAGGATGCATGATGGCAGATAAAAAAAATCCGGCAGTCAGTATTATCGTGCCGGTTTACAATGTAAAAGCATTTATAGAGGAAACCATACAGTGTGTGCTTGCCCAGACCTTTTCCGACTGGGAGCTGCTTCTCATTGAAGACGGCTCTACGGACGGCACGGGAGAATTCCTGACAGAATATTTAAAGAAAAATCCCGATGAAAGAATAACCGTCCACCCCATTGCCAATACCGGGGCGGCAGCGGCGAGAAACTATGGGCTCACGCTTGCCAAGGGACGGTTCATTACCTATCTGGATGCCGACGATTTGTGGGAGCCGGAAAAACTGGAGCATCAGCTTGCGTTTGTGAAAAAAAAGGACGCGGCATTCTGCTTTACCGGCTATGAATTTGCGGATGAAAACGGAAAAGGACTCGGCAAAATCGTACATGTGCCGGAAACTCTTGTGTATAAACAGGCGCTGCAGAATACCACCATTTTTACATCCACGGTGATGTTTGACACGGACAAGCTTTCCAAGGAAGAAATCACCATGCCGCTGATAAAAAGCGAGGATACGGCGCTGTGGTTCCGTATTTTAAGATCCGGGTATACGGCATACGGACTCAATGAAAATCTGGTGAAGTACCGCAGAAGCAGCGGCACCCTTTCTTCCAATAAAATAGAAGCCTGCCGGAGAATCTGGAATTTGTACCGGAAGGCGGAGAACCTGTCGGTACCCTACAGTGTATACAATTTCTGCTTTTGGGCGCTTCGTGCCGTGAAACGCCGCGTATAGTGTTGCGGCTTATGTTTTTGCGTGTTATACTGTTTGCGTATTTACTGTAAAATTGCAGACAAAAATAGTTTGGAAAGGCATGGGTATTAAAAGTGCGGAAGATGGAATCTTTTAAGCGCCTGCTGGTTCTGCTCCTCGGCGGAATCTGTCTGGCGGGACTGATTGGACTTTATGCTTATTTCTGGTTTCATGATTATTACAGACTGGTTAAAGTATATTTGGAATGGTGGGGAAAGGGACATGCCCTGCTGCTTGCCATTTACGGAATTTTACTGTTTTTCTTTTTCCATATGTACGGCGGCATGCGCATCGGGTATCTGAAAAATGCGGAAGTGATTTTTTCCCAGATACTGGCGCTTTTTATTGTAAATGCCATTACCTACGGACAGCTTTCCCTGTTAATCAGACATCTGTTCCCTCTGGAAAAGTATGCCTGCATGATGGGACTGCAGATTGTGTTTATCATTGTCTGGACGCTTTTTGCCAGCTTTCTTTATAAAAATATGTTCCCGCCGCGGAAGCTGCTTCTGGTTCACGGGGACAGACCCATTGAGGACATTCTGGCGAAGTTTGAAAAGCGGAAAGACAAATTCGATGTGTGCAAATGCATGCATATCAACAGCGGCGTGAAGGAAATCGAAAGAGAAGCGCTGGAACGGTACGACGGCGTGGTGCTGTGGGACATTCCCATGGAGGAGCGGAACACCCTTTTAAAGTTCTGCTACGGACAGAATTTAAGAACCTATGCCATGCCCAAAATTCCCGATGTTATCTTAAAGGGCGCGGAGGAACTGCATTTATTTGACACCCCGATACTGCTTACCAGAGAGTATGCCCTGACCATTGAGCAGCGTTTTATCAAGAGAGCCATCGACTTAATCTGCGCCCTGATTTTGTTTGTCATTACCTCTCCGTTTATGATGCTGACCGCGATTGCCGTAAAGCTCTACGACGGCGGACCGGTGCTTTACAAGCAGGTAAGATGCACCACGGGCGGCAGGGAGTTTAAAATTCTTAAATTCCGCAGCATGCGCGTGGATGCGGAAAAGGACGGCGTGGCAAGACTGGCTTCCAAGAAGGATTCCCGTATTACGCCGGTGGGAAAATTCATCCGCAAGGTAAGACTGGATGAGCTGCCCCAGTTAATCAATATCATCAAGGGGGACATGTCCTTTATCGGTCCCCGTCCCGAAAGACCGGAAATTATTGCCCAGTATCTGGAGGTAATGCCGGAGTTTGCGTTCCGTATGAAAGTAAAGGCGGGACTGGCAGGCTATGCCCAGGTATACGGCAAATACAATACCACACCTTATGACAAGCTGAAACTGGATTTGACCTACATTGAAAATTATTCCGTATGGCTGGATTTAAAGCTGATGCTGCTTACGGTCAAGGTGCTTTTGTGGCCGGACAGTACGGAGGGAGTGGACAGCAACCAGATTACCGCGCTTAAGAAGGATAAAGGAGAAGAATAAGGGGAATGGAAAACCGTGACGGCGTTTTGTTTGAATATGCGAGGGATATAGTGGACGGCAGACTGCTCTGCGTGCGCCTGCTCCAAAGACTCTGGATTGTCATTCTTTCCACGGTTGCGGGGGCTGTTTTGTTCGGCGGCGGGTATTTTGCAGCCATGCGCCTGGCACCGAAGGAAAAGGAATACGAAGCCAGGCTGGCTGTTTATCTGGAATACTACCGGGGCGAGGAAGAGCCTCTGGGCTGGGTATGCTTTACCCAGGATGCCTGGAAGGAATTCGTCGTATCGGATGATTTTGTAGAGAATGTGGTAAAAAGACTGGACGGAAAGGTATCGGCGGAAACCTACAAGGACAGCATTTCTTCCGTACTTCTGCCGGACGGCCGCGTGCTGACGGTTGTAATATCCACGAACGACCCGGACAAATCCGTACAGATTGCGGAAGCACTCATCGGGGCAGTGGACGATTTCGGGGCGACGCAGGACCGGATTTTGTGGACAAAGCCGCTGACGGTTCCGAAGGAAGCCACCTTAAAATTAGTGGACAACCGGACGGTGAACATGACCATACTGGGTGCCGTTATCGGTTTTCTGGTTTCTTTGCTTGCCCTTCTGTATCTTCTCGTATCGGATGATTCCACGTATGTGCCGGAGCTGTTTGAATGCCGGTACGAAATTCCCGTTCTGGATATCGGGCAGCCGGAAGAGTTTAAGTCCTACTACCAGTTTCTGACCGGAGAAAAGGACCTGGCGCTGTACCCGGTGGAAAAAGGAAGCTCCGACCTGAACGAGGTTAAAAAACAGATTGCCGAATACACCGGACATCCGGTCAGAATAGCGGATATTACGGAACCGGATATGCCGAAAGAAAAAGAGGCGGTTCTCCTTTTGGTAAAGGCAGGCGTCCGCAACGGCAAACAGATAGAAAAAATCGTCCATCTTCTGATAAAGAAGGGAACACCGCCGGAGGCTGCCGTATTGTACGGAACGGACGAAAAGCTTCTGAAGTTATATTACGGTCATAAGGACCGTGCCGGAAAGGGTTGAAAAAAGAACATGGAAGTACAGGTGCTTGTTGCTGCCATGCATGCAGAGCCAAAGGAGCTTGCCGGCAGGATGAATCTTTCCTCCGATGCCATTATCATCGACCAGTGCGAGAGGGACGGCGAAGAGGAATTTACCTATCACAATCACAGGATACGCTGTTTTCACTATGCGGAAAGAGGCGTGGGAAAAAGCAGAAATCATGCCATTGAAAAAGCAGATAGAGATATCTGCTTATTTTCAGATGAGGACATAGTATACCGGGACGGTTATGCGGAGAAGATTGCCGGCGCTTTTGCAAAAAATCCCAAAGCGGATATGATTGTGTTTAACGTGGATGTGGCGGAGGACAGACGGACCTACCGCATCACGGAAGAAAAAAAGGTTCATTTTTACAACTGCGGCAGGTACGGAGCGGTGAGCTTTGCCATCCGGACAGATGCCCTGAAAAAATCGGGCGTCCGTTTTTCCACCCTGTTCGGCGGAGGCGCCAAATACAGCAACGGCGAGGACAGCCTGTTTATCAAGGAACTGATGGACAAGGGCATACAGGTCTATACGTCGCCGGAGGTTATCGGCAGGGAAGCGGAAAGCGAGTCCACCTGGTTTTCCGGTTATCACGATAAATTTTTCTTTGACAGAGGGGTTCTGTATCATTTTTTATACGGAAATCTGGCGCCCTTGATGGCGCTTCGTTTTCTGCTGGTGCATAAGAGTACTCTGTGTACGCAGAAAACGGTAAAGGAAGCCTTTGCGCTGATGCGGCAGGGCATGAAGCAGGGAAGAAAGGAACAAGGGGAATGAAGTGGTACATTGGGCTTACGGCGCTTGCCGTCCTAATTGCATACGGTATCGAAACACAGGAACCTGACAGCCGGTACGGCGTGACCCGCCGGAAGGCGCAGAGTCAGGTGCTGTTTGCTGCGGTATTTCTGCTTCTTTTCGGCGTTTCCGCGTGCCGGGTTTCGGTGGGAAACGACTATGGGGAATACCTGAAGCTGTTTGAGAGGATTTCCTTACGGCAGCATGTTTCTTCCGAAATCGGCTTCAATGCGCTGGTGGCGGTGTTCCAGTATCTTCTGGGCAGCAATGTCTGGTGCGGCAGAGTGATACTGGCGCTGTTTTCCTTCGGCACGGTGTGGTTTTTCTTAAAAGCCATTTACGACCAGAGCGTGGATTTTCCTGCGGCGTTGTTTTTGCTGATGACCCAGGGCTTTTATTTTAACAGCCTGAACACGGTGCGGTATTATTTTGCACTTTCGGTTGCCCTGTATGCCATGAAATACGCCATTGAAAAAAAATGGCTGCCCTTTGTGGGCTATATTGTCTTTGCGGCGTTATTCCATAAAAGCGTGCTTCTGGTAATTCCTGCTTATTTTCTGGCAACGCTGTCGTGGAAAAAATGGATGGTGGCGCTGGCAGGGGTATTCTGCGCCAGTCTGGCAGTGTTTCCGGGCTTTTACCGCAGAATTATTTTTGCCATTTACCCCTTTTATGAAAATTCGGCGTTTGACAGAGCGCAGATATCCTATGTAAACATTGCCAGATGCGGTGCGGTGGTGGTATTCAGCCTGCTTTTTTACAAAAAGGTCATTCAGAAAAACCGTGCCAATAAATTTTATTTTATCCTGAATGTGGGAGCGCTGCTCACTTATTGCTTCGGCTCCTTCATCCCGGAGGTGTCCCGCGTTGCCTACTATTTCAGCATCAGCAATATTTTCCTGCTTCCGGCAGTGCTTTCGGAAATACCGGGAAAACGGATGCGGCTGTTTTTCAAGGCATGTGTGGGCGCGGCATTTTTCGTATATTTTATTGTGTTTCTGCAGAAATCTTACGACATCAATATCCGGCTTCTGCCCTACCATAGCTGGATTTTGGAATAAGGGAGGGCTTTGTGGCAGTGAAATTTTCCATTCTGGTGGTTTGCTTAAATCCGGGCACCAAGCTGGCGGAAACGGTGGAGAGCATCCGCAAACAGGAATATCGGGACTATGAAATTATCGTAAAGGACGGAGGCAGTAAGGACGGCTCCACGGGGCTCCTTCCGGCTGATGAAAAAATCCGTCTCATAGAGAAAAAAGACACCGGCATCTACGACGCCATGAACCAGGCGGTTTCGGAAGCCGCCGGGGAATACGTGCTGTTTTTAAACTGCGGTGATTTGTTCTATGACGAACAGGTTCTTACAAGAACGGCCAAAGCCATGGAAAAAAATCCCGGAAAGGGCATTTACTACGGCGACACCTATTGCAGCAAAACGGACAGCCTGCAGACGGCGCCGGGGCGCATGACACCGTTTCAGTGCTTCCGGAACATCCCCTGCCACCAGTCCTGCTTTTATGCAAGACGGCTGTTTGCGGACAGGCAGTATCTGCCGGAATACCGCATCCGGGCGGACTACGAGCATTTTCTCTGGTGCGTGCTGAAACAGAAAGAAGAAGCGGTTTCGCTTCCGTTTACGGTGGCAGCCTATGAAGGCGGCGGTTATTCGGAGAGTAAGGAAAACCGCAAAAGGGACAAAGAAGAACACCGGCTGATAACGAAGAAATATTTAACGGGCACGCAGCTCTTTTTCTGCAGGGCATACCTGGTGGTAACGCTTGTGCCGTTACGACGGTATCTGGCGGAAAATAAAAAATTTGCTGCGGCGTATGAAAAAATAAAGGCGGGAATCCGAAAATGAGAGTACTCTGGCTGTGCAATATCATGCTCCCCATGATAGCAAAGAAGCTGGGACTTCCGGCAAGCTGCAACGAGGGCTGGCTCACGGGTCTGGCGGAGTCCTTACAACAGAATAAAGAAGAAAACGGCGTGGAGCTCGGCATTTGCTTTCCTATGGAAAGCGTACCCGGTGTGCGGAAACTGGGGCGCATAGAGGGCATGGAAGCATACGGCTTTTCGGAGGATTTACGGAATCCGGAGCGGTACGAAAATGCCCTGGAGGACAGGCTTGCATGGATTGCGGCGGATTTTAAGCCCGACATTGTACACTGCTTCGGGGCGGAGTATGCCCACACCCTTGCCATGACGAAGGTGATGCCGAAGGAAAAAATCCTGATTGGCCTGCAGGGACTCTGTACGGAGATAGCCAAAGCCTATCCGGCGGATTTGCCGGAACACATTCAGAAGCGCTTTCTGCTGCGGGATGTGCTGCGCCACGACAATATCCGGCTCCAGCAGAAAAAATATGTGCTGCGGGGCGAACACGAAACGGAAGCCATAAAAGGAGCCGGTCATCTGGCTGGCAGGACGGCATGGGACAGAGAGGTGTCGCACGCCATGAACCCGGATGCCGAATACCATATACTGAACGAAACCCTGCGCAGGGTGTTTTACGAGAAGCGCTGGCGGCGGGAGGCCTGCACGCCTCACCGGATTTTTTTCAGTCAGGGCAATTATCCCTTAAAGGGGCTGCACTACCTGCTCTGGGCAATGCCGGACATCTTAAAAAAGTACCCGGATACGGAAATTTACGTGGCAGGCGACAATGTGACCCGGTATGCGTCCGTAAAGGAAAAGCTGAAAATAGGCTCTTACGGGAAATATCTGCGGGATGAAATCGTAAAGTACGGGCTGGAGGAAAAGGTGCATTTCTTAGGCAGGCTACAGGCGGAAGGCATGTGCGGTGCCTACTTGAAAAGCGAGCTTTTCGTATCGGCATCGGCACTGGAAAATTCCCCCAATTCCGTGGGAGAAGCCATGCTGCTCGGCATGCCGGTGGTAAGCTCGGCGGTCGGAGGTGTGGAAAGCCTGATGACCCATGAAAAAGAAGGCCTTTTATTTAAGAAGGGCGACACCGCGGTACTGGCGGAAGAAGTCTGCCGGCTGTTCGGGGACTGCCGGCTGGCGGAAGAACTGGGGACTGCAGCGAGAGCGAGAGCGCTTGTGACCCATGACGCAGAGAAAAATTACCGGCAGCTGCTGGATATTTACCGAAAGATAGAGAGTTAGCAAGGGTTAGCGCAGGAAATTTGCCGGCTGTATGCCTGTGGGGGGCGTACAGGAAAAGGAGGGGCGTATGAAAGTCGTATTTGTGTCCAACTACATCAATCATCATCAGATTCCGTTCTGCAATGCCATGCGGGAACAGCTTTCCGAGGATTTTTTCTTTGTGCAGACGGAGCCCATGGCGGAGGAACGGATTAAAATGGGCTGGGGGCAGGATTTCTCCGGACTTCCCTATCTGCATCTGTTTTATGAGGAAGAATTTTTCTGCCGGAAACTGATTGCGGAGAGCGACATTGTGCTGTTCGGGGGCGTGGACGATGAAAGCTACATTGCGGACAGACTGCGGGAAGGTAAAATTGTGGTCCGGCTCAGCGAACGGCTGTATAAAACCGGTCAGTGGAAAGCCATATCCCCCAGAGGGCTGGTGCAGAAATACAAGGACCATACCCGTTACCGCAAGGCGCCGGTGTACCTGCTCTGCTGCGGCGGCTATGTGGCAAGCGATTTTCATATTGTAAAAGCATACCCCGGCAAAATGTATAAATGGGGATATTTCCCCGCTTTTAAGCCCCAGAATGTGGATAACCTGATGGAAACAAAAAGAAGACGCCGGGAAAGAGAAAAAAAGCCGTCCTTACTCTGGGCGGGCCGTTTTATTGACTGGAAACACCCGGAAATGGCAATTCTGGCAGCGGAAAAACTGGTGCAGGAAGGCTATGATTTTTCCCTGACCATGGTGGGCGGCGGTGAAATGGAAGAGAAGCTTACACAGATGACGGAGGAAAAACATCTGTCGGAATATGTGACTTTCGCCGGTTTCAAGAAGCCCGAGCAGGTGAGGGAATATATGGAAAATGCGGATATTTTCCTGTTTACCAGCGATTACGGAGAAGGCTGGGGCGCGGTTTTAAACGAAGCCATGAACAGCTGCATGGCAGTGGTGGCGGATTGCGGTATCGGCGCAGTGCCGTTTCTTCTTAAGCCCGGCAAAAACGGCATGGTTTACCCGGACGGCAATTTTACAATTTTTTATAAAAACCTTACAACCTTGATACAAAACGAAAACATAATGGAGAAGCTGGGCAGGGCTGCCTATGATACCGTTTCTTCGGAATGGAATGCGGAAAATGCCGCAAGGAAGCTGCTTCCTTTCCTGAAAGGACTCACGGAAGGCAGGGCAGCCGCGGCAGAAAGCGGCATTTTAAGCGAAGCGGAGCCCATAGCGCCCTACCATATGTACCGGAGAATGTGCGAAGAAGTTTCACGGTCAGTAAAGACAACGGAAGAGTAACGGCAGTCCGACGGAAACAGAAGAATGCCAATGAATAGAAAGGATGGATTTGTAAGCAGAATGGATGCCCTCATCAGTGTGATTATTCCTATTTACAATATTATGGACTGCCTGCCGAAATGTGTGGACTCCGTATGCAGACAAACCTGTTCCGCTATTGAAATTCTTCTGGTGGATGACGGCTCCACGGACGGCACGGGGGCGCTCTGTGACGAACTGGCAGAAAAGGATGCCCGCATCCGGGTATTCCACAAAGAAAACGGCGGTTCCTCCTCTGCCCGGAATTTAGGCATCAGAGAGGCAAGGGGCGAATATCTGGGCTTTGTGGACAGCGACGATTTCATAGAGCCGGATATGTACGAAAGGCTGCTTTCCGCCATACAAAAAAGCGGATGCGGCATAGCCCAGATAGGCAGGGACGAAGTGGATGCAGAGGGCAGCAAACTGCCGGACATCTGTGTTCCGCCGAAAGAGGAAGAATTTATTAAAAGCGAAGATTTTTTAAGAGAGCTTCTCCTGCATAAGGGCGACTGCTCTTTTTGCACCAAGCTCTTAAAAAGAGAGCTTTTTACAGAGGAAGGCTTCCCGGAAGGGATGCTCAACGAAGACTTTTATCTGCTGACAAGAATGCTGACCCGCACGGAGGGGATTTACAGTCTGCCCGGATACGGGTATCATGTGTATTACCGGATTGGCAGCAACACCCGGAAAAAAGACCCGGATGTGTTCCCGAGGGTTTACGGGGACTGCGTGGACAATGCGGACAGGGTGACGGCGCTGGTGGAGGAATATTATCCTGCCTTACAGAAGGTGGCAGTCCGTTTCGGGCTGTTCCAGAGGTTGGAATATCTGCTTCACATTCCGGTGGGACAGATGACGAAGGACAACCTGCCGTACCAAAAGTGCGTTTCGTTTGTAAGACACCATATGGGGGATGTGATAAGCTCTCCGTATCTTACGGGTAAAAACAAGCTGTACCTGCTTTTGCTGGGCACCTGCCCGAGGGGGGTACGCAGCCTGCACCGAAAATTAAAGCATATGGATTAACCCCAATGTGCAGCCACGGCTGCACCGGAAGTTAAAGCATATGGATTAGCCCCAATGTGCGGTCACGGTTGTACAGGATGGGAAAGCACGGAATAAAGAAGCAGGTGTTATTCTGTGGAAAGGAAATCGCGGATGAAAAAGAACGGACGGATTTATATCTGTCATACCTATTATCACGTATATGTGACATTTTTAAAAGAATTACGGAAGCCCGCAGAGGAAAAAGGGAAGGCAACACTGATGCTTTCCACCATGTCCAACAATTTTGAATCCTTAAAGGAGCGGGTGGAGAGTACCGGCATGTTCCGGGAAGTCATCATGTTTGAGGAAAAAAGAGAGGATTTTTTCCCGGAGCTTGCAAAATACAGAGTGGATAAGGGCAATATTTTCTTTAACATGCTTTCCCGCATCCGATTCACGAAGGAGTACGCCCGACTGGAGGCTCCGTTTATCCCGGTGGATTTGCGGCAGTATGAGGACATTTATGTGTACTGCGATTCCGACCCCATCGGTTATTATTTAAATCAGAATAAAATTCCCTACCATGCCATGGAGGACGGTTTGAACTGCCTGAAAAACTTCGATGCGGCGCGGTTCGACAACCGAGGCATGTTTGGACTTAAGGCATTCATGTCCAATCGTCTGAACCTTATTTTTGTGCAGAACGGCTACGGCAAATACTGTCTGGATATGGAAGTCAACGACATTTCCGCCATTGCCCATCCCTGCCCCAAATATATCGAGGTGTCCCGGCAGGCGCTTACGGATGCCCTGACGGCGGAGGACAAGGAAATCCTCATCAAAGCCTTTGTACGGGATGAAGCCCGCCTGAAAGAGCAGATAAAGGAAGCCAATGAAAAAGGCGACAAAATCCTGATTTTGACGGATCCGCTCTGCTCTCTGGAGATAAGAAAGCAGATTTTTGAAGATATTATCGAACAGTATAAAAAAGAGGGAACCATATTTATCAAACCGCATCCGCGGGATACGCTGGATTACCGGACCCTGTTTTCCGAATATCCTCAGTTTGATGCCGCACTGCCTATGGAAATTTTAAATTTCTTCCCGGACCTTAGGTTTAAAAAGGTGGTGGCGGTGCTGACGGAAATAAAAGCCATTCAGTTTGCCGACGAAATGGTGCGGCTGGGACCGGATTTCATGGATAAATACGAGGACCCGCTCATTCACAGACAGAATGAACAGATTTAAGGATTTGTTTATCTACAGACGGAATGAATAGATTGAAGGACGGAGCATAAGACAGACATGATTAAGATATTTAAGAAGCTGAACATTTTATTGGATAAAAAGCAGAAGGTTACCATGTTCTTTTTAGTCATCATGATGGTAATCGGCGCGGGGCTGCAGGTAGCCGGCGTGGGTATGATTGTGCCGGTGGTAAGCATCGTCATGGACCGGAATGCCATAGAGAACAACGCCCTGGTAAGCTCACTGTACCACGCCCTGGGCGGGGGCGACACCATGCGGTTTTCGGTGATTGTCATGTGCTCCCTGATTGGCATTTTTGTGATTAAAAATGTATTTTTGTATTTCCAGTTAAAATGCACCTATGCTTTTGTATACAAGAACCAGTTCCGTACCTCGGAGCGCATGATGAAAAATTTTCTGCGGAGGAACTACGAGTTTTACCTGAATGCCGATACTTCCGTGGTGCAGAGAAGCATTACTTCCGATGTCAACAACATGTATGCGCTGATTTTGGCGCTGCTGCAGCTTTTGTCCGACGGCATTATCTTTGTATTCCTGGTTATTTACTGTCTGGCGCAGGATGCTGCCATGACGTTCCTCATTGCGGGCGTGCTTTTGGTACTGCTCTGGGTCATCAAGAAAATCTTAAAGCCCGTGATGCACAAGGCGGGCGAGGACAACCAGAACTATTACAGCGGTCTGTTCAAGTGGATTTTACAGACGGTGCAGGGTATCAAGGAAGTGAAGATTGCGGGCAAGGAGCAGTATTTTGTTTCCGAATATGTGAAGTGCGGACAGGGCTATGTGGATGCGGTGCAGAAATACAGCCTGTATAACAACATCCCCAAGCTGGTGATTGAAACCGTCTGCGTTATGTGCATGATTGGTTATATCTTAGCCATGATGCTGCGCGGCGTGCCCTCCGGCGATATGATGCAGACCCTGACCACCTTTGCGGCAGCAGCTCTGGTGCTTTTACCCTGTGTGAACCGCATCAACAACCAGATTAACTCCATGGCATATTTTGAACCCTTCTTTATGGGTGTCAGCGACAATCTGCAGGACGAAATTGCCAGTGAAAAGACGGACATGTCCTTTGCCGATGAAGCTTCCGAGAAGCTTCCCGTGAAGGATGCCATTACCCTGTCCCATATCACCTACGCGTACCCGAATACGGAGAAATATATTTTTAAGGATGCGTTTATGAAAATTCCCATCGGCGCGGCAGTGGGCATTGTAGGTACTTCCGGCGCCGGAAAAACCACGGTGGTGGATATTTTGCTGGGGCTTCTGCAGCCCTCCGAAGGTCATGTATATGCGGACAAAACGGATATTCAGGATGAATACCGGGCATGGCTGAAAAACATCGGTTATATTCCCCAGATGATTTTCATGCTGGACGATACCATCCGCCGAAATGTGGCATTCGGTGTGGCGGAGGATAAAATTGACGAAGAAAGAGTCTGGGAGGTCTTAAAGGAAGCCCAACTGGATGAATTTGTAAGAAGCCTGCCGGAGGGACTGGACACCGGCATCGGCGAAAGAGGCATCCGTCTTTCCGGCGGTCAGAGACAGCGTATCGGTATTGCCAGAGCGTTGTACGAAGACCCGGAAATTTTAATTCTGGACGAGGCAACTTCCGCACTGGATAACGACACGGAAGCCGCCATTATGGACGCCATCAACAGACTGCACGGCAAAAAGACATTGGTCATTATTGCCCACAGACTGCAGACCATTGCCAACTGTGAAATCGTATACCGGGTGGAAAACGGCGGTATTGTGCAGGAAAAGGGAGAAAAGGTGAATGAAGCTTAGTATTGTGGTGCCGGTCTACAACATGGCGGCGGACGGCAAGCTGGAATTCTGCATCCGCTCCTTACTGGGACAGACCCTTACACAAAAGAATATTCCCTATGAAGTGATTGCGGTGGACGATGCGTCCACGGACAATTCGCTGCAGGTGCTTAAGAAGCTTTCAGAAGAAGACAGCAGGCTGAAAGTCATTGCTTCCCCCGAAAACCACCATCAGGGCGGAGCCAGAAACCGGGGAATAAAGGCAGCCTGCGGAGAATTTATCGGCATGATGGACAGCGACGACTGGGCAGCACCGGATATGTTTGAAAAGCTTCTGGTAAAAGCTGAAGAAACCGGCGCCGATATGGTGGGCTGCGATTACCAGCTTGTGGGAGAGCATTCCTTTGCACCGGGAAAACGGGTGCAGAACAACACCCCGGAGCAGACCGGTGTACTGACCCCGGAAAAACGGAAGCTGCTCATTTTACAGCCCGGCAGCATGGTGGTGAAAATCTATCGCCGGGACATGATTACGGAGCACGAACTCTGGTTCCCCGAGGATATTTTTTACGAGGATAACTGCATGTCCTCCCTCTGGCTTTTACACGGAAAGCAGTTTGAAAGAGTGGACGAACCGTTGTATTATTATTACCAGCACGAGGCTTCCACGGTGCATTACATTTCGAAACAGAAGTGCTTAGACCGGGTGGCTGCCATGGAACTTTTACTGAAAAAGAGCAAAGAGTACGGATTTTACGAAGAATTCCGGGAGGAATTTGACTATAAATATACGGAGCTTGCCTTTGTGAACACCCTTTTCAGTTGTATGGGCGGCAAAATGAAGGGCAAGTACCGCTTTGTGAAGGAACTGCGAAGCCTGGTAAAAAAGGATTTGCCGGATTTTGCGGACAATCCCTACTACCGGGAACGAACCGGAGCCGAGGAGCAGAAGCTCATTGAATTTTTAATGAAATCACCGGCATTGTTTTATAGCTATTACCGGTTGCTGAACGGTTACAGGAGGTTAAAGCAGCACAAACAGGAGGCAGGAGCATGAGCACCATAGCAGTCATTACCGCCAGAGGCGGCAGCAAACGCATTCCCAGAAAGAACATCAAAGAGTTCTGCGGGAAACCCATTATTACCTATTCCATCGAAGCAGCCCTGTCGGCGGGGATTTTTGACGAGGTCATGGTTTCCACGGACGATGCGGAGATTGCGGAGATTGCGAAAAAAGCAGGGGCGAAGGTTCCTTTTTTCCGGAGTGCGGACACTGCCAATGATTATGCCAACACCACGGATGTGATGCTGGAGGTCTTAAGTGCCTATAAAGAGCAGGGAAGGGAATTTGATGTGGCGTGCTGCATTTACCCTACGGCGCCCTTTGTTACGGCGGACAAGTTAAAAAAAGCCTATGCCGCCATGCAGGAAAAACAGGCGGAGGCACTGCTTCCCGTGGTGAAATTCAGCTTCCCGCCCCAGAGAAGCGTGGTGCAGAACGGCGATTTCTTAAGCTTTAAGTGGCCGGAGCATATGTTTACCCGCTCCCAGGACTTAGAGCCGTTTTACCATGATGCCGGACAGTTTTACTTTATCCGGGTGGCGGATTTTTACAGACAGAAAAAACTGATTATGGATAAAACCGTACCGTTCCCCCTGCCCGAGTTAGAGGTGCAGGACATCGATACCATGGACGACTGGGAGATTGCGGAAGTAAAGTACCGTGTCATGGAGAAGCGTGAAACGGCAGAAAAACAGTGAGAAACCGTACGGGAAAAACAGAAATTCGGAAGGGATGGGATTTATGGAACAGTTTCGGATTGGAAACCGGCTTATCGGAGACGGCCAGCCGGCTTATATCATTGCAGAGATGTCTGCCAACCATGCAGGCAGCTTAGAGCGCGCAAAGGAGATTATTCATGCGGCAAAGGAAAGCGGAGCGGACTGTATTAAAATACAGACCTACACGCCTGACACCCTGACAATCGACTGCAACAACCATTATTTTCACATAGATAACGGCACCTGGGAGGGTGAAAATTTATACCGTCTGTACGGCAAAGCCTACACTCCCTGGGAATGGCAGAAGGAATTGAAGGAAGAAGCGGAAAAGGTGGGACTGGATTTTCTTTCCACGCCCTTTGACAATACGGCAGTGGATTTCTTAGAGGATATGGGACTTTCCTTTTATAAGATTGCTTCTTTTGAAATGGTGGATCTGCCGCTGCTTTCCTATGTGGCATCCAAGAGAAAACCCATCATCATGTCAACCGGTATGGCAACGCTTCGGGAAATGAGGGAAGCGGTGGAAACCATTTTTGCCACGGGCAACCGGCAGCTTGCCCTGCTTAAATGTTCCAGTGTTTACCCGGCGGACCCGGCGGATATGCATCTTCGCACTATCAGCGATATGAAAAAGGAATTCGGAATTCCCATCGGACTTTCCGACCATTCCATGGGCTCCCTGTCCGCTACCACGGCGGTAGCACTGGGCACCAATATTCTGGAAAAGCATTTCTGCTTAAGCCGGGAAATCGAAAACCCGGATGCGTCTTTCTCCATGACACCGGAGGAATTTAAGGAAATGGTGACCCATGTACGGCAGACGGAGGCGGCGCTCGGCAGACCCATGTACGGTCCCAGCGAACAGGAGAAAAACAGCCTCGTATTCCGCCGCTCGGTATTTGTGGTGCAGGATATTAAAAAGGGAGAAACCTTCAACGAAGAAAATATCCGCATTATCCGTCCGGGCTACGGCTTACATCCCCGGGAATTTAACTATGTGCTGGGAAAAACCTGCACAAAGGATACAGACAGAGGCATGCCCCTTACTGCGGATGCGGTGGAAAATTATCTGACTTTCCGGGAAGCCACCGCAGAGGACGAAAAGCTTATATTTGACTGGGCGAACGAAGAAGAAACCAGAAAGCAGTCCTTCCATACGGAGCCCATTCCCTGGGAAAACCACAGAGAATGGTTTGCGGAAAGCCTGCGGAACCCGGATAGACATCTGTATATCTGCTACCATGGAGAAACGCCGGTGGGAATGTACCGTTTAGACCGGGCGGAAGAGGGAGCTTTTGAAATCAGCTACAGTATTGCGGAAGAATACCGGGAACGGGGCTACGGAAAAGCCATGCTTTCCGCAGGAGAAGTTCTTTTACGGGAAAAACATCCCGATGCCGTAAAGCTTACGGCTAAGGTGAAAAAGGGAAATGAAGCTTCCCGCCACCTGTTTGTATCCCTTGGGTATGAGGAAAAGGAAACAGAAGAATTTTACAGTTACAGTAAACTTATGGAATAGGAGATTTTATGGTAGTCATTCGGGCGGATGCCAACAGTAAAATAGGAATGGGACATGTGATGCGGTGCCTTTCCGTTGCGGATGCCCTGTTAAAACGCGGGGAAGAGGTGCTCTTTGTGACCGCGGATGACACGCCGGTGCCGCTTCTTACAAAAAAAGGCATACCTTACCGCGTTCTGCATACGGACTATGCGGATATGGAGGCGGAACTGCCCAAATTGTGGGATGTCTTGAACGAATTGTCACAGAGAGCGGAGTCACCGGAGGCAGCTTTGGCGCAGAAGAATACCGCTATTTTGGTGGACAGCTACTATGTGACAGAAAAATATCTGGCGGCGCTAAAAAAAAGAATAACCACCATTTATATGGATGATGTCTATGCCTTTTCTTACCCGGTGGACATGCTCATCAACTACAACATATACGGAGAAGAAATGGGTTACGAAAAGGACGCCGCCTTCGCGGATACGGAGCTCCTTTTAGGTACAGAATATGTGCCCCTCAGGGAGGAGTTTGCGGCGGAAGCAGGCTATGTGCAGTCACGGAAGGAACTTTCGGCGGGAGCCGGAAATGTGACTCCGGCGGCAGACGGCGGCATCCTCATTACCACCGGTGGCAGCGACAGTTTTAACCTGGCGGGGCAGCTTCTTACGGAAGCCATGAAGTACGATGCCCTTAAGACAAAGGAGTATCATGTGGTCAGCGGCAGCTTAAATCCCCATATCGGGGAACTGCAGGCACTGGCGCAGGAACACGGCAATATTCACATTCACTGTAATGTAACCAATATGGCAGAGCTGATGGCGGGGAGCAAAGTCGCCCTCAGTGCAGGAGGCTCCACTCTGTATGAACTCTGCGCCATGGGCGTGCCCGTGATTGCTTTTTCCTTTGCGGAAAATCAGGAGCGTCTGGTGCAGACCTTTGTAAAAAGAGGCATTGCACAGTACGGCGGCAATTACCGCACGGACGGAAACAAAATGATACGGAATACGATTGCCGGGCTGGAAACGCTTTTGGAGGATGAAAACCTCCGGACAGAGTACCGTAAAAAAGCCCGCACCCTTGTGGACGGAAAAGGCACCGGCAGGATTGCGGAGGCGATACAGGCGTTTAAGTAGGCATGCCGGTGCTTTTTCTTGAAAGACAGTAGGGCTTGTGCTAAACTGTTTGCAAAATAAGAAAACCGTATTTTAACAAGATACAGGCAACACAGAAAGGACGAACATATGGAAAAAACGGCGATTGACGGAGGAACTTCGGTCAGAGAAAAAAAGTTGTTTTACGGTCATCAGTACATTGATGACGCAGATATAAAAGCAGTGGAAGAAGTGCTGCGCAGTGATTTCTTAACCTGCGGTCCCAAGATTGAGGAGCTGGAAAAGAGACTGTGCGAGCTGACGGGTGCCGCATATGCGGTGGTCTGCAGCAACGGCACGGCCGCCCTGCACATAGCCTGTCAGGCAGCAGGCGTGACAGAGGGGGATGAGGTGATCACCACACCCATTACCTTTGCGGCATCCGCCAACTGCGCCTTGTACTGCGGCGCCAGGCCGGTGTTTGCCGATATCAATGAGCGAACCTACAACATTGACCCGGCTTCCGTGGAAGAACATGTGACAGAGCACACCAAGGCAGTGGTGGCGGTGGACTTCACCGGACAGGCCGTGGAACTGGACAGACTGACCGCACTCTGCAAGGAAAAAGGTCTGGTGCTTATTGAGGACGGCGCCCATTCCATCGGCACCAAATACAACGGCAGAAGCGTGGGCTCCATTGCGGATATGACCACCTTCAGCTTCCATCCGGTGAAAACGGTTACCGGCGGGGAAGGCGGAGCGGTTCTTACCAACAGTAAGGAATACTACGACAGACTGGTTTTATACCGTGCCCACGGCATTACCAGAAATCCTGCATTCATGAAGAGAGAAAGCGAAGGCCCCTGGTACTACGAACAGGTGGATTTAGGCATGAACTACCGTATGACGGATATCCAGGCAGCACTGATTCTCAGCCAGCTGGACAAGCTTTCCCTGTTCCAGAAGCGGAGAAAAGAAATCGTGGAAAAATACAACGAAGCATTTTCCAAAATTCCGGAAATTACCGTGCAGGAGGAAATCCCGGAGTCCGATACCACAAGGCATCTGTATATCCTACGGATCAAGCCGGAAATGCTTACCATTGACAGAAAGCAGTTCTTCGCAGCCATGGCGGCGGAAAACATCTGCTGCAATGTGCACTATATCCCGGTGTACAGACATCCCTACTACGAAGAGCTGGGCTATAAAAAGGGTCTGTGCCCCAAAGCGGAAAAGCTGTATGAGGAAATCATGAGCCTTCCGTTGTACTATTCCCTGACGGACGAAGATGTGGATGATGTCATTCACGCGGTAACCAAAATTGTAGAAAACTATCGGAAATAAAAGAGTGCGGAAGATGAACATAAAGGAAACCTTGAAAAGAAAAGAAAACTGCATAGCGGCACTGGCATTTTCCGCTCTTCTGGCTGTGATAACCGGTCTGTTTTTTGACTACTATTATGCCTTAAACGATGACATGCTGATGAAAGACATTGTGGCGGGCATTTATACCGGCACACCCTCCGGGTACAATATCCAGATGCTTTACCCGCTAAGTTGGGCGCTAAGCCTGCTTTACCGGCTGGTCAGAACGGTGCCCTGGTACAGTTTGTTTTTCCTTTTCTGCCAGTTCGGCTGTATTTATCTGATCACGGAAAGAATTCTGACCTTCTTTCGGAAACGATGGGCAAAAGGGATTGCTCTTCTGGCAGAAGCGGCATTGCTTGTGACCCTTCTTCTTTCCGAGCTTGTTTTTGTGCAGTACACGGTAACGGTAGCATTGCTTTCCGGTACGGCGGCGTTCCTTTTCTATACGGCGCCCGCAGCGGAGTCCGTGAAGGATTTCCTTAAGAAAAATGCCGTGAGCATCGTGCTTGCCGTGCTGGCATACCAGATGCGGACGGAAATGCTTCTTCTTATGCTGCCCTTTATCTGTGTAACGGGCGTCTGCCGGTGGGCGAAGGAACGCCCCATTTTCACGAAACGCAATTTCCGGAAATACCTTTCCATGATCGGGCTCATTTTAGCCGGTATGGTCCTCAGTCAGGGCATTCATATGATTGCTTACGGACAGGGTGCCTGGCCGGAGTTCAACCGTCTTTTCGATAACCGGACGGAGCTGTATGATTTCCAGACCCTTCCGCCTTATGCGGAAAATACGGCATTCTATGAAAGCATCGGACTTACGGAAAGCGAGTATACCCTTCTGGTAAATTACGATTTCGGCATGGATGAAAAAATAGATGCGGACATTTTGGGAAAGGTAGCGGAGTATGCGGCTTCCTTAAAAAAGGAAACGGAACCCTCTTTTTCCGCACAGCTGAAAAAAGCTGTGGTGGAACTAAAGTACCGCCTTTTATACGAAACGGACAGGCCTTACAATCAGGTGGTGATGGTACTGTATATTTTTGTGCTGGCAGCAGCCCTGTACAACCGGTATTTCCACATTCTCTGGGAACTGCCGTTTTTAGGCTTTGTACGTTCCTGCCTGTGGCTGTTTATTTTATACCGGGGAAGGAGCCCGGAGAGAATTACCCATTCTCTTTACCTGATGGAAATTATCGTGCTGACGGCTCTTCTTTTTAAGGAAGCGGCAGCTCTTAAAACACAGAAAATCAGACAGCTTTCCACCGCCCTTATTTTGCTGGCGGTCTGCGCCTGCTGCGTAAGCTACACGGGCAGAAGTGTCCGGGCGGTGCAGGAGGAATACAGCCGGAGAGAGGAAGTAAATACCGCATACGAAAGCCTGCTTTCCTATACAAAGGAGCACCCGGAACGGTTTTATTTCTGGGATGTGTATTCCAGTGTGGCATATTCCGAAAAGTTCTTTTCGGGGCAGAAAAACACGCTGTCCAATCTGGATATCATGGGCGGCTGGGCAAATAAAAGTCCGCTTACGGAAAAGAAATACGGGCAGTTTGGTTTTACTTCCATGGAAGAGGCAATCCTTACTATGGACAATGTATTTGTGGTGGTAAAGGAGCCGGAGGTAGCGGGACTTCCCGCACTTTCCGATTGGATTACGGCGTATTATGCAGAAAAGAACATAAACATAGGTGTCAAAAAAGCGGACAGTGTTTATACGAAAGACCGGGAAGTATTCGGCATTTACCGGATTTATCCCATTTCATAGAAAAGAGGAAAAAAGATGTCACAGTTAGTCAGTTTTGTCATTCCCTGTTATAAATCGGCGCTCACCATAGGCAGCGTCATTGCGGAAATTACGGATGCCATGGCGGCGCTTCCGGCATACGAATATGAGATTGTGCTGGTGAATGACTGCTCGCCCGACAATACCTTTGAGGTCATCCGGGGCATTTGCGAAACAAACGATAAAGTAAAAGGTATCAATCTTGCCAAAAATTTCGGACAGCATGCAGCCTTAATGGCAGGCTTTGCACAGGCAGAGGGCGACATCGTGGTCTGCCTGGACGATGACGGACAGACGCCCGCCAATGAAGTGGGCAAGCTGCTTGCCGGCATTGAAAACGGAGCGGATGTGGTGTATGCCCGGTATGCCCACAAAAAACACTCCTGGTTCCGCAATTTCGGCAGTAAGGTCAACGAACTGATGACGAGAGTGATGCTGGGAAAACCCAAGGATTTGTATGTGTCCAGCTACTTTGCGGCAAAGCGTTTCGTGGTGGACGAGGTGCTCCGGTATAAAAATGCCTATCCCTATGTCATCGGTCTGGTGCTTCGCAGCACCAAGAGCATTGTCAATGTGGACGTAACCCACAGGGAACGGGAAATCGGGACTTCCGGCTATACACTGGGCAAGCTTTTAGCCCTCTGGATTAACGGTTTTACTTCTTTCTCCGTAAAACCTTTGCGTCTGGCAACCATGATGGGAACCATCTGTGCCGGACTGGGATTTTTATATGCCATTTACACAGTGATTAAGAAATTTGTAAACCCTGCTGTTCCGGTAGGCTTCAGCTCCCTTATGTCAGCCATTATGTTTATCGGCGGCATGCTGATGCTCATGATGGGCATGATTGGCGAATACATCGGCAGAATTTACGTCTGCATGAACAATTCCCCCCAGTATGTGATAAAGGAAAAGGTGGGAAAAGACAGCGCAGAAGACGGAGAGAAATAAGGACAGTACCGGACAGAGAACGGTGCGGGATGAAAAAAGTGCCGGAAAGCGGACGGTTGATAGAGAAGAGCGGTTATGGTATGATAAAGAGTACGCAGTCTTTTGACTGCAGAAAGGCTTGTAAGTGATTATGCGGGAACTGGAATATCCTTTTGACAGTGAATGGATTTTGAAAAAAGCAAAAAGCATAAAGAAAACACTTCTTTCGGACGGGGCAGCCCGGATAAAAAAGAAGATTGCGGTTTTAGGCGGAAGCACCACCCATGATGTCATAAAGATACTGGAACTGTTTCTGCTGCATTACGGCATTGAACCTTCCTTTTACGAGTCCGAATACGGACAGTACTGGCAGGATGCCATGTTTGACAACCCGGAGCTTGCGGAATTTGCCCCGGATTTGATTTATATTCACACCACAAACCGGAACATTGCCGAATATCCGGCAGTGGGCGACAGCAGGGAAAAAAACGAACAGCTCTTAAAGGATGCCTATGAGCATTTCCGCGTTATGTGGGAAAAATTAAAGGAAACCTATGGCTGCGTCATTATCCAGAACAATTTTGAATTTCCGTATTACCGCCTTTTGGGAAATATGGATGCGGTAAATTCCAACGGAAGGGTAGCCTTTGTAAACCGGCTGAATGCCCTGTTTGCAGAGTATGCCGCCGCAAACGAAAATTTTTATCTGCAGGATATCCAGTACCTGTCGGCATGCTACGGACTGGATAAATGGGGCGACTCTTTTTACTGGCATATGTACAAATATGCGTTATGTGTGCCTGCCATTCCCACACTTTCCTACAATCTGGCAAATATTATAAAATCCGTTTACGGAAAAAACAAAAAAGCATATGTGCTGGACCTGGACAACACCCTCTGGGGCGGAGTGGTCGGAGACGACGGCCCGGAAAACATAGAAATCGGTCAGGAAACATCCATGGGACAGGTGTATGCCGAGTTCCAGAGCTACTTAAAGGAGCAGAAGCAGATAGGCATCATGCTGAATGTAAGCTCCAAGAACGAAGAGGAAAATGCGCTGGCGGGCTTAAGCCGTCCGGACAGTGTCTTAAAGCCGGATGACTTTATGATAATCAAAGCCAACTGGGAGCCGAAGAGCAAAAGCGTGGCGGAGATTGCCGCAGAACTAAACATCGGTACGGACAGTCTGGTATTTGTGGACGACAATCCCGCAGAGAGGGAAATCATCAGGCAGAGCCTGCCGGGTGTGGCAGTACCGGAAATGGACAAGCCGGAGGAATACTTAAAAACACTGGACCGTTCCGGGTTCTTTGAGGTGACGGGTCTTTCCGAAGACGATACGAAGCGCAACGAAATGTATAAGGCAAATCAGGAAAGAAAGAAGCTGCAGGACAATTTCGCCGATTACGGTGAGTACTTAAAATCCCTGGATATGAAAGCGGAAATCGGGGCGTTTGTTCCTCTTTACATGGCGCGGATTGCCCAGCTTACCAATAAGAGCAACCAGTTCAATCTGACCACAAAACGCCTTTCCCAGGCGGATATCGAGCATATAGCAGAGGATCCCTCTTACATTACCCTGTACGGCAAACTCGCGGACAAGTTCGGCGACAACGGCGTGGTATCCGTGGTTATCGGCAAAATAAAAGAGGATGCCCTGCACATAGAACTGTGGCTCATGAGCTGCCGGGTACTGAAGCGGGATATGGAATTTGCCATGATGGACAGGCTTACGGAGGAGTGCAAAAAGCGGGGCATTACCCGTATTTACGGCTATTATTATCCCACCGCCAAGAACAAAATGGTGGAGAATTTTTACGGACTGCAGGGCTTTACCCTGAAAAACAGGGATAATGAGGGCAATGCGGAATGGAAATATGAAATTCCGGCTTCTTACGAAAATAAAAACCGGTATATAGAGATTACAGAATAGAAAGGCATGGAAAGCATTATGACAAGAGAAGAAGTATTTGAAAGATTAAATAAAGTGTTCCGGGATGTTTTTGACGATGACGACATCACCGTAACGGAAACCACAACATCTGCGGATATCGACGACTGGGATTCTTTGGAGCATATCAACCTGGTTGCCGCTGTGGAGCAGGAATTCGGCATAAAGTTTACCATGGGCCAGGTGGTTACCATGAAGAATGTGGGCGAAATGGTAGACATTATTTTACAGAAATAAAAGGAGCAGCCAATGGCGATTACATCATTTTATTTCCTGTGCTTCGCGGCAGTTTTGTTTGCGGTGTATTACCTGCTGCCCGGGAAGCTGCAGTGGCCGCTTCTGCTGCTTGCAAGTATCGGCTATTTTTTTACTGCCGGAAGCGCGTATTTAATCCTTTATCCGGCAGTCACCATTACAATTATATACGGAGCGGCATTATACATTGATAGAGTGAAAGTACAGAAAAAACGGAAAACTGTCCTTTCACTTGTTGTCGTTTTCTGCCTGCTTGAACTTACGGCGCTAAAATACTGCAATTTCGGCATTTATACCTACAATGCCTTTGCCATGCGCCTGTTTCCGGGAAGCAGTCTTTTAAAAACCGTGCAGGCGGCGGCACCTCTGGGAATTTCCTTTTATACCCTGTCTCTTTTAGGGTATCTTTTTGATGTGTATTACGAAATCGGAAAGCCGCAGAAGAACTTCCTTAAATTTGCATTGTTCGGCTTTTATTTTCCGGTTATTATTTCCGGACCCATCCTGCGTTACCGGGATGTGGAACAGGAGCTGTATGCGCCCCATAAATTTGACTATCACAAATTCACCTACGGACTGCAGCGCATGCTCTGGGGTTTTTTCAAGAAATTGGTCATTGCGGAGCGTCTGGCGGTGGTGGTGAATACGATTTACGGGGATACGGATACCTACCGGGGCTTTTACATTGTAATAGCCGCCATAGGCTTTGCCTTCCAGCTTTATGCGGATTTTTCCGGCGGCATGGATATTGTCATCGGTCTGTCGGAAGCCCTGGGCATTTCTCTTGCCGAGAACTTTGAACGGCCCTTTTTCTCTAAATCCATTCAGGAGTTCTGGCGCCGCTGGCACATTACTCTGGGGGCATGGCTGAAGGATTATCTGTTTTACCCTCTGCTTCGCAGCAAGGCTTTTACCAGTCTGCAGGCGGACTGCAAAAAGAAGTTCGGGAAAAAATGGGGAAAAAAGATTGCCACCTTTGCCGCCATGTTTATTCTCTGGTTTGCGGTAGGCATGTGGCACGGAGGAGCCTGGAAGTTCATCATGGGTTCAGGACTCATTCACTGGGCATACATTGTGCTGGGCGAAGCGGGAGAGCCGCTGTGGAAAAAGCTGAAGGCATGGTGCCGGGTGACGGATAATACAAAGTGGTTTATACTCTGGCAGCAGATACGAACCTTTTTACTGGTCAGCGCCAGCTTTGTCTTTTTCAGGGCAGCCAGCTTTACGGACGGCCTGCACAGCTACCGGCAGATGTTCGCGGACTTCAACCCGGAAATCTTCTGGAACGGTTCCCTGTTTTCTTTGGGATTGAACAGTATCGAATTCCTGATTACCGTAGGTTCCCTTTTACTTTTGCTGGCATTTTCCGTTTTGCAGGAGAAAAAGTCCATCCGGGACAGACTGGCGGCTATGCCCATTGGTATCCGGTGGGTACTTTTGTATATCGCACTGTTCGGTGTGATTTTCTTAGGATATTACGGTCCCGGCTACAATGCTGCGGAATTTATTTACAGAGGCTTTTAAGGAGGCAGGGCAATGACAAAAAAACAGGCATTCAAATCCATATTGTTTTGCATTCTGTTTGTGGGCATGCTGATACCTCTCACGTATATGATGCGTACAGGCGGCGTAATCAAGGACATTTTTACCGGCTTTTATGCAGAGCCGGACAACACGATAGATGTGGTGATGATAGGCTCCAGCCCTGTTTATCCCTGCCTTTCGGGACCCCAGATGTGGGGGGAGAACGGTTTTACGGCATACCCTCTGGCAAGTAATGTGCAGCGCCCCAAGGCAGCCATTCATCTGGTGGAGGAAGCGTTAAAGACCCAGTCCCCGGAGCTGTTTATTTTTGAAATGCGCATGTTTATCTACACGGATGAGCATATGATGGAAAACATGGCGTACACCAGAGGAGTTACGGACAATATGAAGTACTCCTTAAACCGTATCCGCACCATTAACGACCTGGTGCCGGACGTAACGGAGCGCTACACCTATTATTTTGATATTATCAAGTACCATGAAAACTGGAAAACCATTGTGCTGCCGGACCAGTACCGCACCTTTGCCTATGAAAAGATAAATCCCATGAAGGGTTATCTGGTGAAGGAACAGGTGATACCGGGGGAGGCGGCGGACTTGTCCGGTATTACGGAAAGAATGCCGATACCCGCGGAGCAGGAGGAAGTGCTAAAAGAGCTTTTGGAGTATCTGTCGGCACATGAAATACAGGCGCTTTTTCTGGTAACTCCTACGGATTTTACCTGTGATGAACGGAAAATGTGCAATTACATGAAGGATTATGTGGAGTCCTACGGCTACCATTTCTTGGACATGAATGCTTACCGGGAAGAAATCGGCATTGATTTTTCCACCGATTTTTATGACGGCGGCGGACACACCAACTCCTTAGGGTCCGGCAAATGCACGGCATTCTTAGAGGAATATCTTATAGAAACCTTTGACCTGCCGGATAAAAGAGGACAGAGTGCTTATGCGTCCTGGGACAAGGCTTACGCGGAATGGCAGGAAAAAGCAGGACAGGCAAAAAAGGTAATTGCAGAAAAAATCGAAACCGAAAATTATGACGGAGAAGCGGGGGAATAATGAACCGATACACATTTGAAGAAATGACGGTAGGGCAGACGGAAAGCTATTCCGTAACGGTAACGGAAGACATGCTGGCACATTTTTTAGCTATCACCGGGGACTGCAATCCCCTGCATAATGATGCGGAATTTGCAAAAAAGAAGGGGTATCCCGGCAGGGTGGCATACGGTATGCTGACGGCATCGTTTTTGTCCACGCTGGCGGGCGTTTACCTGCCGGGGGAAAACAGCCTGATACACAGTGTGGAAACCAAGTTCGTAAAACCGGTCTTTGTAGGAGACACGCTCCTTGTTTCCGGGGAAGTGGCGGAGAAGAACGAACATTTTCCGGTAATAAAGCTGAAGGTTGTCATTACCAATCAGAAGAAGGAAAAAGTACTGCGGGGCAGTATGCAGATTGGAGTGCTTAAAGATGGAGAATAGGGTATATCTGATTACGGGAGCCTCATCGGAGGTAGGAAAAACACTCATAAACCGTATCTGTGAAGAAAACAGCGGCAACGAAAAAAACATAAAGATATATGCGGGATACTCCACCCACGGAGAAGCCCTGCAAAAGCTGCAGGCGGAGGAAAGAAAAGCGAAAATCATCCCTGTTCAGGCGGATTTATCGAAGGAAGAGGAAACCTTGAAAATAACAGCCGCCTTAAAAGAAGCGGGGGACTGCCCGGATTATTTTATACATCTGCCGGCGGCAAAGCTTACCTACAACAAACTGAAAAAGGCGGACTGGTCTGCGGTAAGCAAAGACATGGAGCTGCAGGTGCATTCTCTTCTGACACTGGGACAGAACATTCTGCCGGGTATGGCAAAACGGGGCAGCGGCAAAGTGGTTGTCATGCTTTCTGCCGTAACACTCGGTATGCCGCCGAAGTTCATGAGCCAGTATGTGGTGACCAAGTATGCACTGCTGGGGCTGATGAAGAGCATGGCAATGGAATATGCCGATAAGGGCGTCTGCGTCAATGGCATTTCTCCCAATATGATGGAAACCCCGTTCTTAAGCGAAATCGACGAGCGGATTGTGGAAATGAACCGGGAGTCCTGTACTTTAAAACGGAATGTGAAGGTGGAGGAAACGGTGGAAGCCATCCGCTTCCTGTTATCGGACAGCATGGGCTATATGAACGGTGTCAACTTAAATCTCACCGGCGGCGACCGGTAGGGCAAGTTTATTGATTGTAAAGAAACGGAAAATATGGTATACTAATTTGACATTTTAGCATCGTACAGGCAGGAGAGAAGAGGCTTGAAAAATACAATATCCATGAAAAGAGCCGTGCAGGCGACCATATGTATACTTGTGTTCCTTGCCGTATTCTCGGTCTGGCCGATGAAACTCATAAGACCCTGGCAGTATATGGGCAGCGTGGACAAAGAATCCAAGGCGATTACCGCAAACGAAGGGGCGGTATTGCAGCAGTTCATTCCGGTGAATGACTGTCTGCGCTCGTTAAGTTTTTATGTATACAACGAAGACACAGCGGATATAGAGGGGAAAACCCTGTATTTCCGCCTGTTTGACGCCAATCTGAACAAGCTGGAATACAGTGTGTTTACCTTATCGGAAGAAAATATTCCGGGACTGTTCACCATTCCCATGCGCGGGGAATGGAAAGCCGGGGAGGTGTATTATTTTTCCATAGAATGTCCGGGAGCGGAGCTTCTGCTTTCCATGGAAGACGGCTTAAATGTGGACATTCTCTACGGCTACCGGGTTTATTTTACAGCGAAGCAGTATCTCTTCATCGGAGGCTGCATTCTGCTTGCCGGTGTGCTGCTTCTTCTGGCGGCGGAGCTTGTGTTCCGTAAAAAAGATGCGAAGAAAGTGAGCATCGGCATGCTGTGGCGGATGCCGGCAGGTGTGCTGGCGGCAGCGGGAGCGCTTTTTGCCGCATACAATGTATTTCCGGCAAAGAGACTGGCAACGGAAAACGTGGATATTATTTTCTATGAAACCGGTATTCTGCTATTCCTGATTTTCACCTGGTATTGTCTGTTTCATAAAAAAGAACCGGTGGTAGAAAGAACGCTTTCCCTAAAAGAATGTCTTTCAGGGCTGTCGGACAGGCTGCCGGATATTCTGCAGACGGTTTCCTTTGCGGGTGTGATGCTGGGCTGTGCCAGATACCTGAACGCCCTGTCCACCTTTGACCAGAAAAGCGCAGGCAACATTACCATAGCCTGCTTCGCCCTGGCAATTCTCTGCGGTTTTGCAAAGGAAGAGCTTTTTAATGTGTATCAGCCGGTTTATATAGTGCTGGCAGCGGGAGCCGGCATCCGGTACTGCATACAGCAGGGAGCGGACGAAGAAAGTCTTATCCTTGCCAGAGGAACGGCGGCTGCTTTCGCACTCTGGGGCATGGTAGCGGTAAATGTGCTGTATCATCTGTTCCTGAACATCAGAAGAAAAAGAAATATTTTTAAGGATATTTCACCGGTATACAGCATTATGCTTCTCCTTCTTCTGGCAGAATTTATCCGAAGCCGGAACGGAAAGCAGTGGCCGGTTACCTGGGCGTGCCTGTGGATTTTATTTGCTTTGCGGCTTTTGGACAGAGGCGGCAGAGAACGGTATCTTAGTAATTTTGTAAACGGTGTGTTTTTACATTTTGTGGGCATCTGCATTTATGCATGGCTGCACAGACCGTTCCATTTTTACACCCATACCCGTTATCCCGGCGTGTTCCACACGGTGACCTCTTCAGCGGTCTATGACTGCTTTGTGCTGGTGCTGGCGCTGGCTGTTTTTCTGGTAAAATACGCAAGGACGAAGAAAATTCCTCTTTGCTTAAAGGAACTCTGGGTATTCGGACTTACAGGCGGCTTTATGCTGCTGACTGCGTCCCGGACGGGCCTTTATGCGGCGGCTGTCCTGGCGGGACTGCTTATCGTAGTCACCTCCTTTACGGAATTTAAGGACGGCATCTTAAAGGCGCTGCTTCGTACCGGGCTGTTGCTTCTGACACTGGCGGGCTTTTTTGTGGGTACCTTTACCGCCTGCCGTATTATTCCAGCGGTTTACAACAAACCGCAGACCTTTGAAATCGAATGGTTCCAGGATTCCATCAAAGAAGGAGAGGACTGGAATTCCTTCCGCTATATTACCGTGCGGAAGTTTCTTGCAGTATTTGATGCCAAGCTGACCTATTATGATAAAGAGCATACGGCGCAGGAGGATGCGGTCTCCGAAACACAGGAGGGCGTAACCGGATTTTCTTCCCCGGAACTGACTGAGGAAAAGGAAGGCATCGGCGGCAATGCCGATTATACCAACGGCCGTATGGAAATTTATAAAAAGTATCTGTCGCTTCTTGACTGGAAGGGACACAGGGACGTAGCGGTACAGGGGGACAACGGCAAAATGATTGCCCATGCCCACAACGCCTACATTCAGGTGGCATATGACTTCGGTATCGGAGCGGGTATTTATTTTCTTCTGTTCTGCGTGGTATTCGGAATCAGAAGCATTTACTATTACAGCAGACACAAAGGGGAAAAAGCCGGGATTGTGCCGGTAGCGGTTATCGGGGTATTCGGTATCTGCGGTCTGGTGGAATGGGTGATGCTCCCCTATATTCCCACGGGCTTTGCCCTGTTTTTCGTACTGGTACTGCTTATGCCTAAAATAAAGGATACGAAGGATTTATAATATGAAAAAAACAATCAATACAGCACTTTTATACAGAAGAATATTTTTGCTGATTTATGATATTGCAGCCGTATTCGCCTCCTCGGTTATGGCACTGTGGATGCGTTACGAGTTTGTATACAAGGATATTGACCCTGTTTTTTTGAACTCCGTTTATTCGTTTATGCCCATCACCATGCTGATTACCGTGGTGGTGTTTGAAATACTGCGTCTGTATAACAGCCTCTGGGCATTTGCCAGTGTGAACGAGCTGCAGAATATTGTGGCGGCATGCGGCGTGACGGCGGCACTTAACGGTCTGGGGCTGATGATTGCCGGCAAACCGGTTCCCCGCAGTTATTACTTTATGTTTGTATTTTTACAGATTGCGTTTACGTTTGCCAGCCGTTTCAGCTACCGTTTCTTACGAAGCCTGCGGCAGAAGGGCAGAAAAAAAGAGAGGCTTACCAATATCATGATTATCGGCGCCGGTGAAGCGGCAAATCTGATTATCAAGGATATTATTAACAGCAGATACACCCATATGCAGATTAAATGTCTGATTGATGACGATGTGAACAAACACGGTAAATTCATCCAGGGCATTAAAATCATCGGTGGCAGGGACAAAATCAAGGAAGCGGTGGATACCTATGCCATTGACGAAATCTTTATTGCCATGCCTTCCGTTTCCCGTTTGGAAATCAGCAAGATTATTGATATCTGCAAGGACACGACCTGTAAGCTGCGTACCCTGCCCGGTATGTACCAGCTGGTGAACGGTGAAGTCAATGTAAGCAAGCTAAAGGATGTGGATGTGGAGGACCTTTTGGGAAGGGATCCCATTGTGGTGGACATCGATTCCATTTTAGGCTATGTGCAGGGAAGATGCGTGCTGGTAACGGGCGGCGGCGGTTCCATCGGCAGCGAGCTTTGCCGACAGATTGCCGGACACAAGCCCTCCTGCCTGATTATTGTGGACATTTACGAAAACAACGCCTACGACATCCAGCAAGAGCTGCTGCGAAACCACCCGGAATTAAATTTAGTGGTGTTAATCGGTTCCGTGCGCAACACCAAGAGAATGTATACCATTTTTGAAAAATACAGACCGGATATTGTGTACCATGCGGCAGCCCATAAGCATGTGCCGCTTATGGAGGACAGCCCCAACGAAGCGGTCAAGAACAATGTCATGGGGACGTTTAAGACCGCACAGGCGGCTGCCTTTTTCGGCACCAGGAAATTTGTACTGATTTCCACGGACAAAGCCGTCAATCCCACCAACATCATGGGAGCGTCCAAGCGTATCTGCGAAATGATTGTGCAGGTATTCAATAGACATTATGATACGGAATTTGTGGCAGTGCGGTTCGGCAATGTTTTGGGCAGCAACGGCAGTGTCATTCCCCTGTTCAAGAAGCAGATTGCGGCAGGCGGCCCGGTAACGGTTACCCACCCGGATATTATCCGTTACTTTATGACCATTCCGGAAGCGGTTTCCCTGGTGCTGCAGGCGGGAGCCTATGCCAAGGGCGGCGAGATTTTCGTGCTGGACATGGGCAAACCGGTAAAGATTTTAGACCTTGCCAAGAATTTAATCCGTCTTTCAGGCTATAAAGTGGATGAAGATATTAAAATTGAGTTTACAGGGCTCCGCCCCGGTGAAAAATTATATGAAGAACTGCTGATGGATGAGGAAGGCCTGCAGAATACGGACAACGAGCTGATTCATATCGGCAAGCCCATTGAGATGGACGAGTCCCTGTTTTTCAGACAGCTTCGCAATCTGGAAGTGGCATCCCGGGATGAAAGCAATGACATCAAGGGCCTGATTAAAGAAATTGTACCGACCTATAACCCTAAGGGAGAACAGGAGTAACGGCATGAAACCATTTGAAAAGAAAATCTGGCTGGCATCTCCTACCATGCATGGAGAAGAGCAGGAATATGTAAAAGAGGCATTTGACACCAACTGGGTATCAACGGTGGGCGCTAATCTGGAGCATCTGGAAAAAAGTGTGCGGGATTATGTGGGCTGTAAGGCTTCTGTGGCGCTTTCCGCCGGAACCGCGGCGCTTCATCTGGCGGTAAAGCTGGCAGGCGTGAAGCCGGGCGATAAGGTATTCTGCACCGATATGACTTTTGATGCAACCGTCAATCCGGTTACCTATGAAGGCGGAGAACAGATTTTCATCGATTCGGAATACGATACCTGGAATATGGACCCGAAAGCGCTGGAAAGGGCTTTTCAGAAGTATCCGGACGTAAAGGTTGTCGTGCTGGCGCATCTGTACGGAACTCCTTCCAAAATGAATGAAATACTGGCTATCTGCAAAGCCCACAATGCCATTCTGATTGAAGATGCGGCAGAGTCCCTGAGCGCTACCTATAAAGGAAAGCAGACCGGAAGCTTCGGCAAGTTTAACGTTGTCAGCTTTAACGGAAACAAGATTATTACCACATCGGGCGGCGGCATGCTGCTTACGGATGACGAGGAAGCGGCGGAAAAGGCAAGAAAGTGGTCCACCCAGGCAAGAGATGCCGCACCCTGGTATCAGCATACGGAGCTTGGTTATAATTACCGCATGAGCAATGTGTTAGCCGGTATCGGCAGAGGACAGATGCTGCATCTGGAAGAGCACAAAGCGCGGAAAAAAGAAATTTATGAGCGTTACAGAAAAGGGCTTGCGGGACTGCCGGTTCGGATGAATCCTTACCTTTCCGATACGGAGCCCAACTTCTGGCTGAGCTGTCTCATTATAGACAAGGATGCCATGACAAAGCAGGTAAGAAGTGATCATGACAGCCATTATACCAAAGAACCCGGTAAGAGCTGCCCTGATGAAATCCGGGAGGTCTTAGCTTCTTACAATATTGAAACCCGCCCCATCTGGAAACCCATGCATATGCAGCCGATTTATCAGAACCATGATTTTATTACGGCTGAGGATGGATCTTGTGCAGATGAGGATATTTTTGAAAGAGGAGTATGCCTTCCTTCCGATATTAAAATGACACCGGAAGAGCAGGATGCCGTGATAGAGATCATCCGTGAAGTATTTGCGGGAGCGTAACGATAATAAAAGGAAAGGCCTGGACAGATTTCATGTATAAAAAGTGTATCAAACGCCTTTTGGATATTCTACTGACACTGACGGGAATTATAGTGCTTTCTCCGGTGTATGTCATTTTGTGGATTCTGATTCGGTGTAAGCTGGGGAAACCGGCCATATTTACACAAGATCGCCCCGGAAAGGATGAAAAAGTATTCCGCCTTTATAAATTCCGTTCCATGACGGATGAAAGAGATGCGGACGGGAATTTGCTCCCGGATGAAAAGAGGCTCACGCATTTCGGAAAGATACTGCGCTCCACCAGCTTAGACGAACTGCCGGAGCTGTTCAATATCCTAAAGGGAGATATGAGCTTAATAGGACCGAGACCGCTTCTGGTCAGATATCTGCCATATTATACAGATGAAGAACGTCATAGACATGATGTCAGACCGGGGCTTACCGGATATGCACAGATCATGGGTAGAAATGCTCTGGGCTGGGAAGACAGATTCCGGTATGATCTGGAATATGTAAATCATCTGACTTTCAGGATGGATATTAAAATCATCTGGATGACAGTAGGAAAGGTTTTAAAGAGATCAGACACTTTATCCGGAAATGAGCAGACGGTAGAAGACTTTGATGTGTACCGGAGTCATGAGAAAAAGGAGTAGAATGAATCAGATTGCACTGTTTGAAGGAAAACTTGAGGAAACACCTATAGTAGAACTGAATGGAGATTATGGCGAAAATTCATTTTATATAAAAAGAGATGATTTATTGCCGTTTTCGTTTGGTGGAAATAAAGTTAGAAAAGCTGCGGAGTTCTACAAAGAAATAAAAAATGTAAATGCAGATATGGTTGTGACATATGGGAGTAATAGTTCCAATCATTGTAGAATTATAGCAAACATGGCTTCGGCAATGGGGATAAAATGTCATATTATTTCGCCTGAGGAAGACAGGACTGTTTTATATAATACGGCAATGGTTCAAATGTTTGGAGCAACTATTGAGACCTGTCCCATAAATGAAGTAGCACAGACGATTGAAAAGTGTTTAAATAGATTAAAAAAACAAGGATTTCACCCATATTTTATTATGGGAGGTGGACATGGAACTCTTGGAACGGAAGCCTATCGTAAAGCATATGAGGAAATTCTCAAGTATGAAGAAAGAAATAAGATAAACCTTGATTATATTTTCCATGCTTCCGGAACCGGAACGACACAGGCAGGATTGTTATGCGGTAAGTTTTTGAACAGGGATACCCGAACACATATTGTGGGAATCAGTATTGCCAGAGAAGAAGAGCGTGGAAGAGCCGTCGTGAAAGAAAGTATTTTGAATTACCTGGGAAAAGAACAGGAAACAAAGTATGAGGATACAGAACTTATCTTCACAGATTCTTACCGTATGGATGGTTACGGAAAATATAACCATGAACTACCCAAATTCATAGATGAAGTTATGAAAGCAGAGGGAATTCCTATGGACACTACCTATGTGGGAAAAGCATTTTATGGTATGACACATTATTTGAAAGAACAAAATATTACCGGAAAAAATATTTTGTTCCTCCATACGGGTGGAACTCCCCTGTATTTTGATGGTTTGAATAAGAGAGGGATTGTATGAATATCTTAATACTCAGTGCAGGAACAAGGAATAAAATCGTACAGTATTTTAAGAAAACCGTAGGAAGCAGCGGACGCGTCATTGCAACGGACTGCTCCAATCTGGCACCGGCGGTTTACGAGGCGGATGCCTTTTATCTGGTTCCGCGGATTACGGCGCCGGATTATCCGGACAGAATTTTAGCCATCTGTGAAAAAGAAAAAATAGACGGTGTGTTTTCCCTGATAGACCCGGAATTAAGTCTTCTGGCAAAGGAAAGAGAACGCTTTCTGGCGGTAGGCACCACTCCCATTGTATCTCCTTATGAGATGGTGGAAACCTGCTTTGACAAATACAGAATGTATGAGCTTCTTAAGGAAAAGAACATTCCCACCGGAAAGTGCTATGTGGATAAGGAGGCTTTTTACAAAGCGGTGGTGCAGGGAGAAATTTTCTATCCTGTTTTTGTAAAGCCGGTAAAGGGAAGCGCCAGTATCAATATCAATAAGGTAAGCAGCCGGGAAGAAATCGAAGTGCTGTTTTCCTGCTATGACAACCTGATGATTCAGGAGTTTATGAACGGCACCGAATACGGAGCAGACGTTTACGTGGATATGCTTTCCCATAAATGTACCTCGATTTTTGTAAAGGAAAAAATCAAAATGCGCGCCGGGGAAACGGATAAGTCCGTGTCGGTAAAGGATGCCGCTCTTTTTGAAATGCTGGAAAAATTTGCGGAGGACTGCGGATTTGCCGGCATGATTGACATCGATATTTTTAAGATTGACGGAACGTATTATATCTCGGAGGTCAATCCCCGGTTCGGCGGCGGTTATCCCCATGCATATGAATGCGGTGTGGATTTCCCGGCAAGAGTGCTTGCCAATTTAAGGGGCGAAACCGGAGAGAAGGCAATCGGCACCTACAAAGAGGGCATCTGCATGATGAAGTACAATGAAATTGCCATCCGGGATATGGAGAATGTGGAGATAATCAGATAAATGGGCACAATTTTGGTGTTGGGCAATTCTTCGGGCGGTCTGTATGATTTCCGGAACGAATTGCTGCTAAAACTCTTACAAAAGCATAGAGTGGTGGTCAGCCTTCCCGATGAGGTAAAGACGAAGGAACTTGCCGAAGAGGGTTGTGAGGTTCGGTTTACGGAAATAAACCGCAGGGGCATGAATCCTTTGCAGGATATCCGGCTGTATCGTTCCTACAAAAAACTCTTAAAGGAAGTGAAGCCGGATATGGTGCTTCTTTACACCATAAAGCCGGATGTATACGGCGGACTTGCCTGCAGGATGGGAAAGGTTCCGTACATGGCAACCATTACGGGACTGGGCAGTACCTTCCAGAAGGACAATCTCTTAAAGAAACTGATTGTCCGCATGTACCGGACGGGCTTAAGAAAGGCGGAATGCATCTTCTTTCAGAATGAACAGAACCGTCGTATTTTTGAGGAGTGCGGGATAAAGGGAAAGAAGAGCCTTTTGGTGCACGGCTCCGGCGTAAACCTTAAAAAGCATACCCCGGCGCCCTATCCGGAGCAGGAAAGCACCCGGTTTTTGTTTATCGGGCGGATTATGCGGGAAAAGGGAATTGAAGAATTCTTAGAGGCGGCAAAAGCCCTGCATGGGGAAAACGTAACCTTTGAAACACTGGGCTACTGCGATGAGGATTACGGAGAACTGCTGGATACTTACGAAAAGCAGGGAATGGTAACACAGCACGGGTTCCATACCAATGTGGAGGATTACCTGAAGGACGCCTCCGCCATAGTTCTTCCCACATACCATGAGGGAATGTCCAATGTACTTATGGAGGCGGCTGCCACGGCGCGCCCGGTCATTGCCACCAATATAAGCGGCTGTAAGGAAATTGTGGAAGACGGCGTTACCGGTTTCTTATGTGAGCCGAAGGATGCCGCAGGCTTACAGGAAGCCCTTAAAAAGTTTCTGGCACTGCCCACGGAAGAACGCGCCCGGATGGGGCTTCGCGGCAGGGAAAAAATGGAACGGGAATTTGACAGAAACCTCATAACGGATGTATATATAAAAGAGATAGAAAAAGCAATAAAATAAATTAAGATAAAGAACAGGAAGGAAACGAACATGAGCTTGTACGAAAAACTTTTAAGCGGTGAAGAAAAATTATCATTAGTAGGCCTTGGCTATGTAGGCATGCCGATTGCGGTTGCCTTTGCCAGAAAAATCCAGGTAGTGGGCTTCGACCTGAATGCAAAGAAAATCGAACTGTATAAGAGCGGTGTGGATCCGACCAACGAAGTCGGCAACGATGTCATCAAGGAAACCAAGGTGGATTTTACAGCAGACCCTTCCAAGTTAAAAGAAGCTAAATTCCATATTGTGGCAGTACCCACCCCGGTAAATCCCGACCATACCCCGGACCTTACTCCGGTAGAAGGCGCCAGCCGGATTTTGGGACAGAACCTGACCAAGGGCTCCATTGTCGTATTTGAATCCACCGTATACCCCGGTGTTACCGAAGATATCTGCGTTCCTATCTTAGAGAAGGAATCCGGCTTAAAGTGCGGCGTGGACTTTAAGATTGGTTACTCTCCCGAAAGAATTAACCCGGGCGACAAGGTACACCGTCTGGAAACCATTACCAAGATTGTATCCGGTATGGATGCGGAGACTCTGGAAGAAATTGCCAACGTGTATGAGCTGGTTGTGGAAGCCGGTGTTTACCGTGCAGACTCCATCAAGGTTGCGGAAGCTGCCAAGGTTATCGAAAACAGCCAGAGAGATATCAATATCGCTTTCATGAACGAATTATCCATTATTTTCAATAAAATGGGCATTGATACCCAGTCCGTATTAAAAGCTGCGGGAACCAAGTGGAACTTCCTTAAATTCTATCCCGGTCTGGTAGGCGGACACTGCATCGGCGTTGACCCTTATTACCTGACCTACAAGGCAGAACAGCTCGGTTATCATTCCCAGATCATTCTTTCCGGACGCCGTATCAACGATGATATGGGCAAGTATGTGGCAGAAAGTCTGGTGAAAAACCTGATTAAGGCAGACATCCCGGTAAAGAACGCCAGAGTGGCAATCTTAGGCTTTACCTTCAAGGAAAACTGCCCGGATACCAGAAACACCAAGGTTATCGATATTTACAACGAGCTGGCAGAGTACGGCATTACCCCTCTTGTGGTAGACCCGGCTGCCGATGCAGACGAAGCAAAGCGCCTTTACGGCATTACCTTCGGAACCATGGATGAAGTCAAGGATATGGATGCCGTGCTGATTGCCGTTTCCCATACCCGGTTCTTATCCTTAAAGAAAGAGGATATTGCAGGCTTCTACAAGCCGGAGCACAAGCAGAAGGTATTCCTGGATATCAAGGGTATTTTCGACAGAAAAGAATATGAATCCGGCGATTTCATTTACTGGAGATTATAAAAGGAGTACAAAACCATGGGATTTCGCAATTTAAAATTTGATGAAGACAGCGTATTTTTAGTAACCGGCGGTGCGGGCTTTATCGGCTCCAATATCTGTGAAGCCGTTCTGGAGTTAGGCTATACCGTAAGATGTCTGGACAACCTTTCCACCGGCAAATATGAGAACATCGAACCTCTCACAAAGAACCCGAAATTCACCTTTATCAAGGGAGACATCCGGGACCTGGACACTTGTATGGAAGCCACAAAGGGTGTTACCTATGTGTTGAACCAGGCTGCATGGGGCAGTGTTCCCAGAAGTATTGAAATGCCTCTTTTATATGAGGAAATCAATATCCGCGGCACCTTGAACATGATGGAAGCTTCCCGTCAGAACGGGGTAAAGAAGTTTGTTTATGCTTCTTCCTCCTCTGTATACGGCGACCATCCGGTACTGCCCAAGAAGGAAGGACACGAAGGACATCTGCTTTCTCCTTATGCACTGACCAAGCGCGTGGACGAAGAGTACGGCAGACTGTATAAAGTACTGTACGGACTGGACACCTATGGTATGCGTTATTTCAACGTATTCGGCAGACGTCAGGACCCCAACGGCATGTATGCAGCGGTTATTCCCAAGTTTATCAAACAGCTTATGAACGGGGAAGTGCCCACCATCAACGGCGACGGTAAGCAGTCCCGTGACTTTACTTATGTAGACAATGTCATCGAAGCCAACTTAAAGGCATGTCTGGCATCCTCCGATGCGGCAGGCGAAGCCTTCAATATCGGTGCCGGCGGCAGAGAATATTTAATCGACGTTTACCATGATTTGTGCAAGGCACTGGGCAAGGATGTGGAGCCGAACTTCGGTCCCAACCGCGCAGGCGATATCCGCGACTCCAATGCGGACATCACCAAGGCACGCGAGCTTCTGGGGTATGACCCGGAATACGACTTCGCAAAGGGTATTAACCTTGCGATTGACTGGTACAAGGAAAATCTGTAGGAATACGCCTATTTTTATATGAGTGTATCTGCATTTTCTGATACCATCCACGCAGACACGCTTGCGCTTAAAAATCACCGTAGCAGTACTTAAGATGCCACAGAACGGCATCTAAGGACTGACGGTGATTAAAAGTCTGCTTTGGATGGTATGCAGAATGCAGTGGAACGGAGATACTATGAGGTATAAAGTAGTCGTTTTCGGGGTGAAGGATACCTCCGAGAATATTGTCAATTTCATACAGGAGCACATCTGCCCGGTGGATTTGGTGGTAACCATCAGTCCGGAGGTGACGAAGAAAAACCAGGTGTCCGGCTACAAGGGATTATCGGGGCTTACCGAAAAATACGGCATCCCGGTGCATGAAGCGGACAGCTATTTTCTGACGGATGAGAAAACGCAGAAGTTTTTCGCAGAGAATGAATTTGACATCGGTATTTCCATGGGCTGGCAGCGCCTCATTCCAAAGTCGGTGTTGGACAGGTTTGCTTACGGCATTTACGGTTTTCACGGCAATGCCGGTTATCTGCCCTTCGGCAGGGGACGCTCTCCGTTAAACTGGTCCATTATTTTAGGGGATACCCGGTTTAACTTAAACCTGTTCCGCTACGATGAAAAGGCGGACAGCCCCAATGTATTTGCCACGGAGATGTTTTCCATAACCCCTCAGGACGATATCCGCACGGCGCAGTACAAGAACATGATTTGTTCCAAAAATCTGATAAAGAAGCTGCTTGCGGCTTATAAAGAAGGAAACATATCCGTAAGGACGGACTCTAAGGATTTTGACTCCTGGTACAACAAGCGTACGGCGGCGGACGGAAAAATCGATTTCCACGGCAGAACCAGAGAGATTTACAATCTTATCCGCGGCGTGGCAGCGCCTTTCCCGGGTGCTTTTGCTTACGTGGGAGAAGAAAAGGTTACGGTGTGGGAAGCGCAGCCCTTTGATGAAATGATAGATTTTTCCGCTTACGCACCCGGAGAAGTCATTGATGTATTTGACGGACATCCCATTGTCCGGACGGTGGACGGTTCCCTGCTCATAAAAAAATATGAGTCGGCAAAGGAACTGCAGGCAGGAGATATACTTGCTTAAGGCATAGGACGCAGGTTACGGAAAGGCATGGTGGTTAGAATGAAAATTGCAGTGCGTATGGATGACATCACACCCGATATGGACTGGGAAAAGTTTGAAGCTTTCAAGACCATTCTGGATAAATACAATATAAAGCCCCTGCTTGGCATTGTTCCGGACTGCAGGGATGCCCATCTGCACAAGACGGAAGATGTTCCGGATTTTTTCGACAGAATGAAAAAACTAAAAGAAGAAGGCTGTGTTCTTGCCATGCACGGATACCGTCATCTGTACGGGACAAAGCACGGCGGACTTTTTCCGCTGAACCATTTTTCCGAATTTGCGGGCTTTTCTTATGAAAAACAGAAAAATATGATTGCACTGGGAAAGCAGATATTAAACGAAAACGGCATTGAAACCGATATTTTCATGGCACCGGCGCATTCCTATGACGGAAAGACCTTAAAAGCCTTAAAGGAAAACGGCTTTACGAAAATCACGGATGGTTTCGGCAAGGCTCCTTATACCTGGAAGGGCATGACTTTTTATCCGATTTCGTTTCTCATGCAGAAAAGTTTAGAGCCGTCAGAAGGATGCACGACCATGGTGGTGCATATCAATGAAACCGATGACGAAGGAATGAAACATTACGAAGAACTGTTTGAAGAACACAAAGAACAGCTTCTTTCCTATGAAGAGTTTATGAAGGAAACGCCGGTAAAGCGGAATGTTTTCGGACATATCAAAGAATATATTATGGCATCCTTCAAGCATTATGCCGTGAAAATGAAGAGTTGATACAGGGACGGAAGCCTTGCAAAAGCGCAGAGGCATAACGGAAACAGGCAGAAAGGCGTACTATATGACGGAACCGATTCGTGTGCTCCACGTACTGGGAGGACTTTCTATAGGCGGTGCGGAAAGCCGCATCATGGATTTATACCGCAATATGGACAGGGAGAAAATTCAGTTTGATTTTCTGATTCATACAACGGAAAAACAGCATTTTGAAGAAGAAATCACAAAACTTGGAGGGAAGATTTACCGGGTCCCTCGTTTTAAGGTATACAACTGGTTCAGCTATGAAAAAGCGCTGAAGCAGTTTTTTTCACATCATAAGGAATTTCGTGCCGTACACGGTCATATGACCAGCACGGCTTCTATTTATCTGCCCATTGCGAAAAAGGCAGGCATACCCATTACCATTGCCCATTCCCGCAGCGCCGGTGTGGACGGCGGCATAAAGGGTGTGGTTACGAAAATGCTCCGCCGCTCCTTAAAGCACAAAGCCGATTACTGCCTTGCCTGCTCGAAGGAAGCCGGGGAAGCGGTATTTGGAAAAAAATGGGTGGAGCAGGGAAAAGTACAGGTCATTCCCAATGCCATTGAAACGGAAAAATATGTGTATGATATTAAGACGCGGGAAACTATACGGGAAAGCTTAGGGCTTGCCGGCAAGCTCGTCATCGGGCATGTGGGAAGCTTCCGCACCCCGAAAAACCATGTTTTTCTGCTGGCTGTGTTTGCGGAAATTTATAAGAGAAATCCGGCGGCGCGCCTTGTTCTGGTCGGAGAAGGCCCGCTTATGCCGGAAATCAAAGAAAAAGCAAAACAGCTCGGACTTTCCGAGGTGGTTCTTTTTACCGGCAATCAGTCCAAAGTAAGCGGCTATTATCAGATTTTTGATATCCTGATTTTCCCGTCCCTTTACGAGGGACTGCCCGGTACGGTGGTGGAGGCGCAGGTTTCGGGACTGAAGTGCCTGATAGCCGATACCATTACAAAAGAAGTGGACATTACGGAATTGGTACACAGGATGTCCCTTGCCGATACGGCGGAAGAATGGACCATAGCCGCCATGCAGATGCTTCCCTATGAGAGAAAATCCCATTTAGAAGAAGTGAACGCGGCGGGCTTCTCCATCCGGGAACAGGCAAAACGATATGAAGAACTGTACGGGCTGTGCAGATAAAAACGAATTCAGACAATGGAAGGAAAATATTATGATACAGGCCACATATAAGAAAAAAGGAATAAGAATTACTCAATTATGGTATCCGGAAACAGAAAATGAATATAAAGGAAAAACAGATATTCTATTCTGGCATGGGGTAGAAAAAAGAGGATCAGAGAAAAACAGAATTTATATCACTTTTCATACACAGATGAGTGACTTGACATTACCGGAGGAAGAATTATTAGAAAGAATAAATAAAACAGAGAGATATCAGATTAGAAAAAGCGGACGGGACAATGTGGAACTGCGAACCTTTTCCTCATTGGAATTAAAGAACAATCCGCAGGTAATGGAACAGTTTACCCATATGTATGCACAGATGTACGAAGAAAAAGGTATGCATCAGGAAATTAACAGGAATCAGATGAATGCTTATCTGAACGCAGGAGCTATTTATCTTACCGGCATTTATGAAGGAGAAACTCCTCATGTGTTTCATTCTTATATAGTAGATGAAAAAAATGCAAGACTTTTACATTCTACATCTAATTTCAGAAGCAGTGAGGAAAATGCCAGTTTTGTTGCACGTTCCAATAAAAGACTTCACTGGGAAGATATGTTGTTATTTAAGCGCCTTGGTATTGAAAGATATGACTGGGGAGGCATTTCCAACGTTGAAAATCCCAACGGTATTGATATTTTTAAAATGAAATTTGGCGGAGAAATTATAACATATTATAATGTATATGAGGGATACTCTCTAATTGGAAAAGTTGCTATTAATGCGTTGAAGCATCGAAAGGAACAGTAAGATATATGGGAAAAAATGTGATGCTTATGGTACCGCTTTTAGACCAGGGCGGGCTGGAACGAATCTGCGCCATGACGGCAAAGCTGCTTACGCCCCACTGTCACCTGACCCTTGTGGTATTCAGCACAAAGGGTATGATTTATGATGTGGATGGCGTGGACATGATTGACCTGAACCTGGGAAGCGTGCCGGGAAAAGTCGGAAAAGCCGTAAATCTGTGCAAACGTATTCGTGCCATTAAAAAAATAAAAAGAGAACGAAACATAGAAATCACATACAGCTTCGGCCCCACTGCCAATCTGGCGAATGTCTTTACGAGAGTAAAGGATAAAATCTGGGTGGGTATCCGCGGCTACGGTGCCCTGCAGGACAAAAACAGCATGAAGCGGTTGTGCAGGAGGGCGGACCGGGTCATCTGCTGCTCCAAGGTCATGGCGGATGATGTAAAAACCCAGTTCGGGGCAAAGGACGTGGTCTGTGTATACAATCCCTGCGACGTGGAAAGCATCCGGCGGCTGGCAAAAGAACCTCTGCCGGCGGACAGACAGAAATTTTTTGACGAAGGCGCACCGGTTGTGGCAGCCATGGGAAGAGAACACGATGTGAAGGGGTTCTGGCACCTTATCAAGGCGTTTGCCCTGGCAAAAAAGAAAATTCCGGCGCTGAAGCTCATGATTGTGGGCGAGGGCACCTTTGCGGAGTACCGGAAGCTGGCAGAGGATTTGCAGGTGGAGCAGGACGTCTGGTTTACCGGCGTACAGAAAAATCCCTTTGCCTACTTAAAACAGGCTTCCCTTTTTGTGATGACATCCGTCAGCGAGGGCTTTCCCAATTCCCTGATAGAGGCCATGGCGGTAGGGCTTCCGGCTATGTCGGTAAACTGTAAAACCGGTCCCGCAGAGATATTCTTAGACGATTACCGGAAAGGCGGGGACGAGCATACCGTTATCGAGGGAGAATATGGCGTACTTCTGCCGGTCATTAATCCAGAAAAAAATTTAGATGCTTCTGTCATGGAAAAGGAAGAGAAAATTATGGCAGAGCAGATGGTAAGTATGCTGGAAAATACTAAGAAGTTAGAATATGCTGGAAATGTATCTGAATCACGGGCTTGTTTTTTTAACAGGCAAAATTACTGTAAGAAGTTGCTTGACATGATTTATGAAAGGGAGTAAGAAAGTGAAAAATATGCGTGAGACGAGTTTAAAACGACTTTTTTTTTATGTGATACTGCTTATAGTTGAAATAATTTGGGGAATGTTGTCCCTTGGAACAGAAGTGCTGAGCAAGTCGAGTAAAAACATAGTATATTATGTAGTTGCTATTTTGCTTGCGTGTATCAGTTATGCTGTTTACGAAAATGTAGTGCCTGATAAGCGGAGCATAGGAAATACAGGCGAAAAATGGGTGGCATATATCTTGTTTGGCGTATTTGGCTTATTGACGGTTCAAATATTTGTAAGACCATATATCTGGGGAACAATATCTAATTATTTTTCTCAAAACAAAATTACAGGTATTATCAAAATTCTTTTACTCATAATAACCATAGCAATAGCAATCTGCATTTACGGAAATAAAAAAGTAAAATTGCCGGAAATAAACAAAATCTGCTTATGGGGACTGTACATAATCATAATTTGCGTATCTGTCTGGTCCTTATGCAGAGGCAATGTATTTGAAAGTGATCTTTATCATTTTGATGCTTATTATCATTCTATTTATAAAGCATATCATTTACAGGCGTACAGTGAAGTAAACAGTGGTATTTATGGATTTTACGGTATGCTTTTATTGCCGTTTACCAGAATAATGGGTGTATCCTATAACGGGGTCATTTATTTAATGGCAATTCTGAATGGTGTAACTTTAGCCTGCTGCTTTTATGTATTGGAAAATATTCTGTCGTCCGCATGGATAAAGGTCATTGCAGCAGTGAGCCTTTCTTCTTATGTTGTATGGGAAAGAACCAGCTTGTATTGCCAGATGTTTCCGCATCGAATTCTTTTTGGAGGAATTATTTTAGCTTATATTGTATGGGCAGCAAAACGGAAAAAAAATAATTTTTGTTATACGATAATAGGGGAGATATTATGCATACTGGCTATTACATGGAATGTGGAAACCGGTGTGGCTGTGGTACTGGCCTTTGTGGGATATAATATTGTAAAAGTATGCCAAAAGTGGGAGATAAAACAGCTTCAGTGGTGGTTACACAGTATAGGCGCTTTTCTGCTTGCACCTATAGCTTTCTTTGGTGCGTATGGGCTGGTTGGTTTTTACAATCTTTTGACAGGAGGCAGCTTTTTAACGATTAAAGTTTTTTTGTTTCCGATTGTAGGCAGTGAACAGGATTTTATAGATTTATTATTTATTAATTTGCCGCTTAAGATCAGCCCGTGGATGGGATGCTGTTCAATAATTTTTGCATGTGCGGTCTATGTTATGAGAAAGTGTTTCTTTGAAAAAAATGCTGACTCCAGGACTGGTATTTTAGCCGCAGCAACTATTCTGGTAGCTGTTGAAATGATTTACTATGTGAACCGTCCTTCTTATTGGTGCCTGTATATTGTTATACCGGTTATGGGGATTTTGATGGGATGGCTTGCGGAAAATACAGGAAATTACAATGGAAAGATACCGCATGTTGTATCTGCATGGCTTATAACTATTCTGACTATGATGACATTAGTGTTTCCTGTCAGGATGGTTATGCAGCAGAAAGAGTATACACAGCAAAGAGATATGGAAAAAATAGAAAAGTTTGCTGATGAGGTAAAGAATATAGTGCCTGCCGATACAATAGGTTTTGGAGAAGGTATAGATGAAATATATAGTCTGCTCGGATGGAATGCGGGTTATTTTGGAATGGATATGCCGGATATTATTTATTCGAATAAGGTTTGTGTAGATTATATATTTAACCTTATAGAAGAGGCGGACAGTATTTTTGTGTATGATGATTCACTGAATACCCTTTCCTATTATTATGGAAATAATACATGGAAAGAAGAGGAATTCTTAAAAAATCATACTTGTGTGGCTGACTTGTACTATGGTGATAATGACAAATATAATTACAGATTATATATAAAAAACAAATAAGTATTTGCAGCTAAGTATTTGCATATGAGATAAATTGACTCTGTTTTGCGATTATGCTATATTTAAAATAGGCATTTGCTATGAATGGAGAGTATTTCATGAAAAAAGACAGATATATAAACATTATACTGGCTGCACTTGCAATTATTATAGTATTACCAATTTTGCTGTTAAGTTTTTATACAGTTCCTTATAATGATGATTTCGCAACAATATGGGATGTGACCCAGAAAATGCAGAATACGGGGAAGGGAATGTTTGACAGTGCATTAGCGTTAACAATAGGGCGCTTTGAAAATTGGGGAGGATTTTATGCAGGATCATTTCTTAACTATTTTATTAACCCATACATGCGGTGGGGAATAATAGGACATCAGATAACGATTTTTGCAATTAATTTGGCATGGGTAGCTGCCTTATTTCTGTTCATAAGGGTTATCATGTGCGATGTTTGCAAAGTGAAAGACTGGAAAAGCACACTTATTATATATATAGGAATGCTGCTGTGCTTTTTTAATTTATATTATTATTCGGAAACTACTTATTGGTACTGTACGGCAGTTTCTTATGTGCTTTTAGCTGCTGCTATGTTATATGGTATAGCATTAGACATACATTATGTTGCTACAGGAAAGAAAAGATATGCCTTAGGAGGAATTATCTGTGGGCTTCTGGCAAGCGGAAGCTCATTAAATTTAGTGGCGTTAAACTGTGGTCTGGCATTGCTGGTTGTGATATATAGTATTACAATTAAAAAATGGCATAGATCACTGGTATATTTTACGGCTTCTCTTTTGAGCGGACTGCTTAATGCAAGCGCCCCGGGAAATTTTGTGAGGAGCGGCGGTGATTTTAACATATACAGGGTAATGGACACCTTGTTCTTTTCCTTTACACAATTTGTTTTTAGAATTTTGCGCCTTATGAAACATAGCCCGTTCCTGTTAATTTTAATAATAATGTTTTTTTGTATGTTGTTCTTTAAGAAGTCGGAAGACTCCGGAATACGATGGGGACATCTGGTATTTATGGCTATATTTGTTTTAATAGGTGGAACTGTGGTCGATTTTCCGGTTATTTTGGGATACGGCAAAGAATATTTCCCGGATAGATGCTTGTATGTAGAAGACTACGTTATTTACCTGGGGGCTTTTGCCTTCATATATTGTATGGCAGAGGTGTGCAAAAGAAATCATATAGATTCTAAGCTGAAATTTAATATTCTGCTTCCTGTTATGATGCTGTTATGTGTGATAGCGGGCTGGAACAATATGGGAAGCAATATAAAACATTGTCTTACACTTCAAAGCATTCGGGAAATAGCTGACGGAACCGCCGCTGAGTATTATGTATACTGGAATTCTGTTTTAGGGGAAATAAAAAATGCGGATAGTGCTGCGGTTCTGGTGGAAAGAGGAGAAAAAAACAGAAATAGTCTCATATTGCAGGATATTACATTGACAGAAGATTCGGATGATTGGGTAAATAGGGCGGTAGCTTCCTGTTATAAGAAAAAAACAGTTATACTAAAAATAAAGGATAAAGAAAATTTATGAAACTATCAATAGTTATTCCTGTGTATTATAATGAAGAAAATCTTCTTCCCTTGTATGAGGATATCAGAGAGAAAATTATAGATAAGATTGATTATGAATATGAAATCGTTATGGTAAATGACGGTTCTAAGGATCAAAGCTGGAACATTATGCAGGATCTTGCGAAAAAGGATTCCCATATTCATACCATCAGTTTGTCAAGAAATTTTGGTTCTCATGCAGCAATATTATGTGGATTGAGTAATAGTACAGGAGACTGCGCGGTCGTGAAAGCAGCAGATTTGCAGGAGCCGACAGAGTTGATTTTGCAGATGGTAGATTCCTGGAAAAAAGGCAATAATGTAGTATTGGCGGTGAGAGAGGGAAGACAAGAGCCGAAAAAGCAGACATTTTTTGCAAATCTTTATTATGCATTGGTCAGAAAATGTGCATTGCCCAATATGCCCAAGGGGGGATTTGATGTCTATCTTTTGGACAGAAAAGTAATTACCGTTTTGCAAAATCTGGATGAGAAGAATTCTGCACTTACCGGGCAGATTTTGTGGAGTGGTTTTAAGACAGATATCATATATTACACACGCCTTGCAAGAACGGCAGGGATAAGCCGATGGACATTAAAAAAGAAAATCAGACTGGTAATGGATACGCTGTTCAGCTTTTCCTCACTTCCTATAACAGTAGTACTGGGCGTAGGAACATTTTCTATAATTGTGGCAATTATATGGGCGGTTGTGGTTTTAATTGCCAAAATTGCAGGTTATATTAATGTTTCAGGATGGACAACCTTGTTTATTTTTAATCTGTTCAGCTTCGGCATTATTATGATGACGTTGGGAATTATAGGGGAATATCTTTGGAGAACCTTCGATGCATCAAGAAAACGCCCACCTTATATTATAGAAGAGGATGATTTCTCAATGGAGGAAAAGAAACGATGATTCGACTTCGTAATCTGCAAAAAAAAGATGCTGAATTTATGCTGGAATGGATGCATGATAAAGAATTGCAAAAGTGTTTCAGAAAAAAGATGGCGGATGTAACGCTGGAAGAGGCTATGGCATTTTGCACAGCCGGTAATACAGAAGAACAGGTACGGGACGGTGCGAATTTGCATTATGCAATAGTAAATGAACAGGATGAATACCTCGGAACAATCAGCTTAAAAAATATAGATCTTGAGAATAAAAATGCGGAGTATGCCATCAGTATGCGGAGGTGTGCACACGGAACAGGCGCAGCCGCTGAGGCAACGGGATTACTGTTGGAAAAAGGATTTAACCGGCTGGGATTACACAGGATTTATCTCAATGTTTTAAAAGATAATACGCGTGCAATCCGATTTTATGAAAAATGCGGATTTACATATGAAGGTGAATTCAGAGATTGTATACGGATTGATGGTGAATATAAGAACTTAAAATGGTATAGTATACTGAAAACAGATTTTGATAACCTAATGTAATGCAAACGATAAACTTATTATTAAAAACAAGAAGGGTCATTAGTTATGAAAAAAAGATGTTTGCTTTTTTTTCTGTTAGCATTAGCACCATTGTGTATTAGCTCTATTTTTTTAATGTTGGAATCGCAAGCGCAAAGCTTATTGACGGTTATGCCTGAGTGGAATGATGAAGATTTTTATTTTAATCAAATCAAGTCGATGTTAACGTACGGACATCCTCTTGGATATTACGGTTATGATGGAAGTCATGCAATGGTTGGAAATTTTGGTGCGCATGGCTTTATATGCATGGTGCCATATGCTATTTTTTGCAAAATATTTGGTTTACATCTGAATTCTATTACTCTATTGAACAATATATTTCTGTGTATAGATATATTATTATATGAATTTCTTTTTAAGCCATCTATTAAAAAAATTCTATTATTTATCACCTTGATCAGTTCTCCTATGGTAATTTTTTATACAAATACATCCATGATGGAGGCTGAACATTATTTTTTTGCAATAACCATTGCACTTGAAATGGTGTATATGATTGAAAATAAAGATAATAAAAAGACTAAGACGTTATTGATATTCAGTGTAATTTATGCGGTTCTATGTAGAATTACTTGGAGTGTTCTGTTCTTCCCTATGATACTTATTTTGCTAAAAAATACAAAGGCTGTCTCTAAGATTGCAAAATGTATCTTAGCCGGAATAGGGTCGATTATTGGCTGTATAGTATGTTATATGATTTCTCGTGTTTTTACTGCACCGTATTTTCCGGGCATATATATTATAGACGAATACATTGATTTGCTGAAAACGGGCATAACATTTTCAAAAGTTAGAGGACTTATTGAAGAAACATATGATGGGGTAGTAAGCGCGTTGGGTCATTTTGACGTAATGTGGGTGAATGTTTCGAGAGATTACATAATAGTGGTAATAATTTTGACATTACTTTTTTTACTATTAAATCGGAAAAAAGAAATGGCTTATATCCCAGCCGTAGTATTGTTAGGCTTTTTTATAGGTATTTTTGCTTTATATTATGGAGAGGGTATAGCGATTAGACATATATATCCGGCAGCATTGTTTGCTGTAGTTTATATGTTTGCATCCTTAAATAGTGGGAAGATGAGATATGCTATATATGCAGTAAGCAGTATAATGTTTATATGTACATTTGTGCTACAGATTAATCACGAGTATGCAGGAAGAAACTGCTGGAATACTGAGGAACGGCAAAAATTTTATTCTGATATTCAATCACATATGGATGTAATACAAATATCTGAGAATGAGGAAACACCTTGGGATAACACTCTGGGAATATCTCTTAAAAATAGTATTGATAGGATCTATGAACTGTTTGTTCCGGCTGGTACGGGAATAAATTACTATATGGATTTCCCGGAAAAAAATGGAGAAATGCCCCGGTATTTTATGATTTCCAATAACGAAGAGGATATAAAGGCATTGATTAATCTGGGATATAAAAAAATTGATGAGTTTGAGGAAATACTGATTTTTGAAAAATGAGGGTGAGAAGCATGAACGTGAAACAGTATAGAATATTAAGTAAATATAATATTTCATAGGAGATGAAAAATGGAGAAGTTTAAGGGTGTACAAATGCTGGAATTTCCGCAACATGGTGATGACAGAGGACATTTAGTGATTGTAGAAGGCTTAAAAGATATTCCGTTTGAAATAAAACGTATTTTTTATATATACGGAACGGGAAAGGATGTTGTCCGGGGACAGCATGCAAATCGGAAAAGCCAGTTTGTATTGATCAATGTGAAGGGCTCCAGCAAGGTAAAAGTAAAAGACGGACAGGGAAATGAAGCAACTTTTTCCTTAAACAGACCGCATACGGGTATATACCTGCCCAATATGATATGGAAGGAAATGTACGATTTTAGTGAAGATTCGGTCTTGCTGTGCCTTGCAAGTGAACATTATGATTCCCAGGAATATATTCGTGATTATGCAGAATTTATTAAATTGATAAATGAAACAGTGGAGAAATAAACATGAAAATAATGCCTAACAGAATGGATTTGGGATTTTATAAATATCAGGATGAATTTGAGAATAAGGCTTTAGAGGTTTTGAGATCCGGCTGGTACATATTGGGGAAAGAAGTAAGCAGCTTTGAAAGAGAATTTGCAGAATATCTTGGAACCGGTTACTGTGTAGGTTTAGCCAGCGGATTAGATGCTTTATGGATTGCATTTCGTGTATTGGGAATTGGAAAAGGCGATGAAGTGCTTGTACAGGGAAATACATATATTGCAAGTGTTATGGGAATTACCATTAACGGCGCTACTCCTGTTTTTGTTGAACCGGATGAGTACTATAATATTGACGCATCGGAACTGGAGAAAAAAATAACACCGGCAACCAAGGCAATTCTGGTGGTACATTTGTATGGACAGGCTTCCAATATGGAAGCAATTATGGATGTGGCACGGAAACACCAATTAAAGGTCGTAGAGGATTGTGCACAGTCCCATGGAGCAGATTTTAATGGAAAAAAGACGGGTACTTTCGGTGATATCGGTTGCTTTTCCTTTTATCCGTCCAAGAATCTCGGAGCATTTGGCGATGCCGGTGGAATTGTGACCAATGATCCTTCCCTGGCAGAACAGGTAAGAGTGTTCCGAAACTATGGAAGTGAAAAGAGATACTATAATCGCGTAGTGGGAACAAACTCCAGACTGGACGAATTGCAGGCCGGATTACTTAGAGTAAGATTGTCCCATATTCAGGAATTAGAAGAGGAGAAAAGAGCTATTTGTGAACGATATTTACAAAATATTAAAAATCCTCTGGTAATTCTTCCGAAAATCAGGGAAGGTGCGACTCATATCTGGCATCAGTTTGTGATTCGGTGCGAAGAAAGAGATGAACTGATTGCCTATCTGAATGAGAAGGAAATAGGAACCATAATTCATTATCCCATACCACCACATATGTCCGAGGCATATCAATATCTGCACATTCCTCAGGGTTCTTTACCTGTTACGGAAAAATATGCAAAGACCGTATTGTCACTGCCGCTGTATAATGGTATGAGTGAAACAGAACAGAATTATGTGGTTGAGGCAATTAATGATTTCACAGGAGTGTAAGTGGGGCTACATGGTTTGACGCTATTGTGGGAATAATGCTATATTAAAGGTCAATCCCTATATTAAGAACTATTCCGTTAATTTAGGATAGAAAGGATTCATAAATGGATAAAATAGCGGTGTTGATTCCATGCTATAATGAGGCTCAGACAATAAAAAAAGTTGTAGAAGATGCTAAAACAGCACTGCCGGAAGCAACGATATATGTTTACGATAACAATTCTGTAGACGGAACTGACAAAATTGCTGAAAATGCAGGAGCGGTTGTAAGATATGAGTATCAGCAGGGGAAAGGTAATGTTATACGGCGAATGTTCCGTGAGATAGATGCCGAATGCTATATCATGGTAGATGGAGACGATACATATCCGCTGAATAATGCGCGGGATATGGCGGATGCTGTTTTAAGGAAGAATGCGGACATGGTAGTGGGAGACAGACTTTCTTCCACTTATTTTCAAGAGAACAAAAGGCCTTTTCACAATATGGGAAACTCTTTGGTGAGAGGAGTGATTAACAGACTTTTTGCCTGCAACATCCGGGATATCATGACCGGCTACCGGGCTTTTAGCTATGAATTTGTAAAGACATTTCCGGTTTTATCAAAGGGCTTTGAAATCGAAACGGAAATGACCATCCATGCGGTTTACAACAACATGCAGCTGGAAAATATCGTGGTGGATTACCGTGACAGGCCGGAGGGAAGCGTGTCCAAATTAAGCACCTATTCCGACGGCTTTAAGGTTTTAAAAACTATTGTGCAGTTATATAAAAATTACAAACCTTTTGGCTTTTTTACTTTACTTGCCTTTTTACTTACAATAGTTGCGCTTATTATGTTTATTCCTGTATTGATAGAATTTTTCCAGACACATTTGGTGAATAGATTTCCTACTTTGATTGTTTCATGTTTTGTGGAACTTGCGGCTATACAGGCTTTTTTCTCGGGAATGATTTTATCCGATATTGCTAAAAAAAACCGACGTGATTTTGAATTTCAGCTAAATCAGGTGACAAGACAGAAGAAGGAGAAGGCAGATTGAGCAAAAAAAAAATATTCAATATAGATAATTTGATTTTTGTTACATGTATTTTATTTTATATAAGCTGGTTTTTTGCAGACGGAGTTACGTTCTCAAATGATTCATGGGGATATATTCATGCAATTCCCAGCAGAGAGCCCTTGTATCCCACTTATTTATTTCTCTTTCGCAGAATATTTTCTAAAAATATTTATCTTAAAGCAGCGTCTTTAGCACAGTGTATTTTAGCGGCAATTGCTACGTTTAAATTTAGTATAACAGTGGAAAGAAAATGGTCATTGAAGAAAATCCCTACGTTGATAATTGTAGCTATGCAGCTCGGTGTGGTTTTATTATGCAGATTTGTTGCCAACAGACATGCGGCGTATTGTAATGAGATATGTTCAGAAGGACTTGCAATTCCGCTGTTTGTGCTGTTTATAACCGAAATACTTATGTATACATGGAAAAAAAATACAGGTGCTTTAATTCTGTCTTCCTTTTATGCAGTCTGCCTTATTTGCGTTCGCAAACAAATGTACATCGTAATCCCTATTATGATTTTGGTTTTTATCATACAGTTTTTCCGAAAGGACATAGGATGTAAAAGATTGCTTGGCAATTTGGGGATAGTTCTGCTTGTCTTTTTGGTCAGTGTAGGTGCGGATATCTTTTACAACTATTGTGTAAGGGGTGTGGCGACGAGGCATACAACGGACTCTTCCGCGGCCGTGATCACGCTGGTATATGCATCGGGAACAGAAGACGCCGGATACTTTGAAAATAAAGAAATCCGGACACTGTATACAGATATTATGCAGGAAGTGGAGAAAAACGGTTACAATTATAAATATGCATCCGGAAATTGGCTAAACAGGTATAACCATTATTCCGATCACTATGATTTGATATCCTACGGGATTCTGAACAAGGCTTTTTATGACTATATTGAACATACATCAGGGGCTTCCGGACTTCTGAAGGAGCAGGCTTTTGATGATCTGAATCGTGTGTTTATTGATACACTGCTTCCGGCCAACTGGAAGAGAGCAGTGGGCGTTATAACAGATAATATAATGGCAGGTATTTGCAATACGATATCAAAAGCGGATAACAGACTTACCTGGTATAATATGTTGTTTGTACTTATTTACCTGGGACTGCTTGTTTATATGGGGGTGCAAAAAAAGGAAAAGGCCTTCTGGCTGGGAACGGTTATACTGATTTCTACAGCCATGAATGTTGCGGCGGTAGGAGTTATGATTTTTGCCCAGACCCGGTACATGATTTACAATATGCCCTTTGTTTACATTGCCATGTACCTGATGCTCAGGGAAATGTACTTTATCTGGAAGGACAAAGCCAAAAGGAGAACACATGCGTAAAATAGTATTTCACTTAAACTGCCTGGAACAGGGCGGAGCGGAGCGGGTGGTAACCACACTGGCAAACCGTCTGGTACAGGAAGGGTATGATGTTTATATCGCCACAGAATGGGTGGCGGAAAATGAATTTGCCATAGACGAAAGAATTCACAGGGTGCATGTGGGACTGACGGAAAAACAGGAAAAGGCTTCCGCAAAACGGCAGTTTTTCATGCGGATTTCCAACCTGAAAAAGTTTTTGAAAAAGGAAAAGCCGGATATCCTGATTGCCTTTGCCCAGAAAGCCAACTACCGGGCGCTGATGGCGACCTACTTTATGCGGCTTCCGGTGATTGTTTCCGTACGGACAAACCCCTATCTGCACTATGTGGGAAAGTGGGATAAGATTTTAATTCCTCTTTTGTATCCCACAGCGGCGGGCAATGTGTTCCAGACGGTGGGAGCAAAGGAATTCTTTACAAAAAAGATACAAAAAAAATCTAAAATCATCCTGAATCCCATCAATGACAAGTATATCGGAGTACCGGAACCGGCAGAAAGACGGAAAACGGTGGTGCAGTCCGGCAGACTGGTGGACTTTAAAAACCAGCTTCTTCTGATTGATGCCTTTGTAAAGGTGCATGAAAAGCATCCCGATTATACACTGGAAATTTACGGCGGGGATTCCCATGACGGCACGAAGGAGCTTCTGGAAAAGAGCATTGCAAAAAAACAGGCAGAAGAGTATGTGCATCTGATGGGAGCCAGCGATGAACTGGAAAAGAAATTAAACGATGCGGCGCTGTTTGCCTTTTCTTCCGACTGGGAGGGACTTCCCAATGCACTGATGGAAGCCATGGCGCTGGGACTTCCCGTTGTGGCAACGGACTGCCCCTGCGGCGGACCGGCGACGCTTATCGAAAATGAGAAAAACGGACTGTTGGTGCCCATTAAGGATGCGGATGCCCTGGCAGCAGGCATGAACCGGCTGATTGAGGACAGGGATTTCGCGGAAAAACTCGGCAGGGAAGCACGTAAAATCAAGGACATTGCCAACACGGAAGCAGTGGTGCGGCAATGGAAGGACTATATCGAAGAGCTGTGTAAAAAATAAGGGAATGGGTGTTCAATAATTATGATTACTTCTGAAAACAAAAAATACATATACTTGATACTCGCGTTACTTCCATTTGCTATAAGCAGTTTGTTTCTGTTTTCAAAGTCAGAGCATCAATCTTTGTTCACGGTTATGCCGTCATGGAGTGACGAAGTTTTTTATTTCAACCAAATTAAATCCATGATAAAATACGGGAATCCTTTAGGGTATTATGGATATGACGGAAGTCACGCTATATTAGGAAATTTTGGTACGCATGGTTGGTTCCTTTTAATACCGTATGCGGTTTTTGGCAGAATATTTGGATTACATTTAAATACAATTCCTGTTTTAAATAATTTTTTCCTAAGCATCGCAATTCTTATATATATATATATATATCGGCCGACAATTAAGAGGACGATTATGTTTATTGTTGGAATTAGCTCTCCATTGGTAATATTTTATGCGAATACATCATTGATGGAGGGAGAGAATTATTTCTATGCAATAATTTTAGCTGTTTTGCTGTCAAATTTTGAAAAAAATACTAAGAAAATAAAAAATATACTAATTGTAGTGACTATTTGTGCCATTTTTTGCAGAGTTACTTGGGCTATTATGTTGTTCCCATTAACGATGAGCTTATTGAATGGAAAGAGATGCAACACGATAATTAAATGGATGCTTGCGGGAATTGTAACTATTGCAGGTACCGTAGTAGGATATGGTTTTTTTCGACTATGCGGTGCCGCATATTTCCAACAGACGTATGCAATGAATGATATTACTGTGTTATTTAAGGAAGGTGTTAGTTATCACAATATAAGAAACATTTTAGAAAATATATATGATGGATTCACAATAACCTTGGGAAAATATGATCAGATATGGAGCAACCATGCAAGGTGGTATTTAATCACCACAATTATAATTTCACTGCTCTTTATGGTGTTCAATTTTAGAAAACAAAAATTGAGCTATATGCCATTCTTAATAGTTATGGGAGGACTTACAGGAATTATTGCTTTTTATACCTCTGGAATGCAAGCGATTAGAAATAGTTATCCATTTGCTGTTTTTTCCTTCGTATATATAATATGTTCATTGCAAAATGATAAGAAAAATTGGATTGTTTACAGTGCGTGCATTTTATTTTTTGGAAGTACATTTTTAATTCAGGGTCAATATGGATATGAATATAGGGAGGACTGGTACGTAGTACAAAAAACGGGATATTATGAATCACTCGAACAAAATATGATGCATATTTCCTTAGATGAGGAAGATGTAAACCCATGGAACAATACATTGGGAGTTTTTACCAACCAATCCCCAAAGTCAGTTTATCAGCTGTTTACACCTGCAGGATTAGGAATAAATTATTATCATGAAATCCCAGAGTCAAAGGAAGACCTGAAGCCTAAATATTGTCTTTTGATGAAACATGATGAAGATGCTATGAGCAAAATAGAAGAATTTGGTTATAATAAAATTTGTCAGTTCTATGATGTGGCCTTGTATGAGAAAGATAAGGAATAAAAATGAGAAAACGGCTGATTAAAAAGAAAATTTGTTATTTTATATATTTTTTAATATTTTTATATGGATGCGCTTTGGCTTGGCTATTTTACAACCAAGCTCTTATTCCGGTTAATTCACCAAACAACTTTTTTGAATCGGATATTCCCAAACACATAGAGATGAGCATAAATGGAACATCATATAGTATTTTAGAGCTGATATTTAAGCTATTTGCCCAAAGCAAACATATGGCCTGTTGGATTTCAATGTTTCTGACGATAATTGCAATTTCTACTGTTTTTGTAACAGAATTGTTGCTTAGATTTATTATGGGGGAAGGCAATGGGTGGAAGACGTGGGCAGGCGCATTGCTATGTAGTTTTATTATGCCAGCATATGTTAACAGATGTGGGAGTAAAAGGTATATAAGCTATCAGTCAGGAAATATGTGGCATAATCCCACATACCTTGTTATGAAATGTCTGGGAATATTGATTTTATATTTATATTTCATATGGAGAATAGATGGCAGAGAAAAGTTAAATTGGGGGAGGTGGCTCCTGTTTTCTACTCTTTTGACGCTATGTACGGCAATTAAACCGAGCTTTTTTTGTGTATTTGCTCCAATTTTTTCATGGAAACTGTTTATTGGCTTTATACAAAGAAAAAATACCTTTTTAAATATGATAAGGACAGGAAGTGTATTAATTCCCTCGTGTATTGTTATACTGTGGCAGAGCATGGTATTATTTGGAGGTAGCTCAGAACAAGGTATTCGTGTAAAATTTTTTGCTTATTTTGGGCTATGGGCAGAAAGACCGCTGCTGACTGTTATATGCTCTATTTTGTTTTCATTAGTTGTGTTTTTATTATGTATAAATACCTTAAAGAATGATCCGGCATATCTCTTTGCAATTGGACTTTTATTGTGTGGTTTTCTTCAGGCAGCACTATTGATAGAAACAGGAGAACGTATGAGTCACGGAAACTTTATTTGGGGTTATTCGTTCGCAATATACATAATACAAGTGTTTAGCGTTGCAAAATGGTTTATATTATGCAAATGTAAAAATCGACTAATAAAGATTGGAACTAAAATAGCTACGGCATGCTTGATTTACCAAAGCTTTTGTGGTGTGTATTTTTTTATACATATGTTACAAGGTCAAACATATTTGATGTAGTTGCCTTATTAAGCAACAATTGTATGTTGTTTCTGCTTTTTTTCCAAAACTGCCGGGAATTTCGTCAACTCCGGATACCGGTGGACGGGTAAATAAAGCCGTGGCAGTCTGCTATGACAAAGAAGATGTACAGTATATTACTGTTGAATAAAGGGAGGACTTATGTTTTCATACGAAGATTACCGGAAAATAATTGAGATTATCAAATCCACGGGTCTGCAGGCAGGCTATAAGGAAGCCATTAACAGGGACAAGTTTATCCTGATGCGGCATGATGTGGAGTACAGTGTGGAGAGAGCGTACCATTTATCCAAAGTAGAAGAGAGCATGGACTTTACTTCCACCTATTTCTTCCAGTGGACCAACAACTCCTACAATATTTTGTCCAAGCGCAATATGGACATGGTAAAGGACATGCATGAAAGAGGACATGTCATCGGTCTGCACTATGCCTTAAACGGCATGACGGATATGGAGCTGGTGAGAAAGCAGATTGTGAAGGAAATGAGCATGTTAAGCGAGATGTTCGGTTTCAAGGTGGACATTTTCTCCGTACACAGACCTTCCAAAGACATCCTCAGGGAGAACATCAAGCTTCCCGGCATCTTAAATGCGTACCAGGATGATTTCTTTACGTTTGCGGAAAATGTAACCGAGGACACTCCCGTAGCCGTGAAATACATGTCCGATGCCAACCACATCTGGCGCTACGGTTATCCGGATGAAAAGAACATTCTGCCCCATGACAAGGTACAGATTTTAACCCATCCTTTTGCCTGGACAAAAAACGGCTATGACAATTTCAACAATTATAAGACCCTGGTTACGGAAAAGGAAAAGGAACTGATTGAAAGTATTGATGCGGAATGCAAGGATTTCGTAGAGTATAAGGATTATTTTATGGAAAAAGCAGTATTGTAAAGACAGTATTGTAAAGACAGCGGAGGTATACCCATGTGCGGCATATGCGGATTTTTCAGCAAAAAGACCATTACAACCGAACAGCTTAAGGCAATGAACGATACCATGTATCACAGAGGCCCCAATGACAGCGGAGAAGAGATTTACCCGGCGAAGGACGGCTACACCGTAGGACTTGCCCAGAGAAGATTGTCTATTCTGGACTTATCGGCGCTGGGACACCAGCCCATGCATTCTCCCGACAAAAGGGTGTCCGTGGTGTTTAACGGCGAAATCTATAACTTTCAGGAAATACGGGAAGAGATAAAGGAATATGAGTTCCGTTCCAACTGCGACACGGAGGTCATTATTGCCGCCTACTTAAAATGGGGCATTTCCTGCGTGGAGAAATTCAACGGCATGTTTGCCATTGCCCTTTACGACAGAGAGGACGACTCCTTCTACTTAGTAAGGGACAGAATCGGCAAAAAACCGCTGTATTACTGGCTGACCGGGGAGGGCATTGTATTCGGTTCCGAATTAAAGCCCATTATGAAGTGCCCGGGATTTGAAAAACACATCCGTACCGAGGTGATTTCCCGCTACCTGTATCATCAGTACATTAATGCGCCGGACACCATCTTTGAGGATGTATACAAGCTGGAGCCGGGAGTAGTTCTGCAGTTTCAGGCGGGCAGAAAGTCCACCTGGAAATACTGGGATGTGAAGACAGTTTATCAGGAAAAGAAGGCACAGCCGGTAACCGATTACGCGGAAGCCAAGGAAGAGTTAAAGAACCTGTTAAAACGTTCCGTTTCCCTGCGAATGATTGCGGATGTACCTCTGGGTACGTTCTTAAGCGGCGGTTACGACTCCTCTTTGGTAACGGCGGTTGCGCAGAATTTGAAGAGTGAGCCGGTAAAGACCTTTTCCATCGGCTTTAACGAAGAAAAATATAACGAAGCGAAGTTTGCCAAAGAAGTGGCAAAGCACTTAGGCACCAATCATACGGAAGTTTATATCAGCGAAAAGGAAATGTTTGATTTGGTGGCAAGCATTCCGAAGTACTATGACGAGCCCTTTGCGGACAGCTCCCAGATACCTTCCATGCTGGTGGCGGAGCTGGCAAAGAAGGATGTAACTGTTGTGCTTTCCGGGGACGGCGGCGATGAATTTTTCTGCGGCTACAATGCTTACGATAAAGTGGGACAGGCACAGAAGCTGGATGTGCTGGGCGGCATGACATATGGTTTCTGCAATCTGCCGGGCATCCGGAACACGGGGCTTCTGGACAAATTGCCTTTTAAGGTGCGCATTATTGCCAAGAACCGTGACAAAGAAACCAAGACCCAGTTCGGTGCGGACAGCTATCTGTATACGGCAACCCATATGGTAAAGGGGGACGGCATTTCCATTCTGTACCCCATGGAACAGGCATACGGTGAAAAGAACTGGCAGGAACGAAGAATGCTTTTGGACATGGATACCTATCTGCCGGGTGATATTCTCTGCAAGGTGGACAGGGCAACCATGAAGTATTCCCTGGAAGCCAGATGCCCCATTATGGATAAGGATGTGATGGAGTATTCTTACAGACTGCCCCATTCCTTCAAGTACGGCAACCACATAAAGAAGAGAATTTTGAAAGACATTGCCTACGATTATATCCCGAAGGAACTGCTGGACAGACCGAAGGTAGGCTTCGGCGTGCCTTTGGACAAATGGCTCAGAGGCCCCTTAAAGGAGCAGCTTCTTTCCCTGGCAGATACGGATTTCCTGAACAGGCAGGATATTTTTGATACCGCATTTTTACAGAAGATGCTGCACACCTATATGGAGCACGGGGACGGCGGTCCGGCAACCGGTGCCAACTACTCCAAGCTCATGTGGTCTTATTTTGTGTTCCAGCAGTGGTACCGGTATTTCATGGAGTAAACGAATATGGCGGAAAAGAAAACCATTGCTTTTTACTGCAGCTCCCTGACTAAGGGCGGGGCAGAAAGAGTATTTGCCAATCTGGCGGAATATTTCACGGAAAAGGGCTACCCCGTTTATATGGTGACCCAGTATCAGCAGGAAGATGAGTACTGCTTAAAACCGGGGATTACCCGCATCCTGTCCGATATTACGCCTGAGGAAGAAAAGAACGGAAGAATCGGCAATTTCTTTGCCAGATTTTTCAAGCTGCGGAATATTTTTAAGAAAATAAAGCCGGATATTGTGTTTTCCTGCAACGGAAAAAACAATTTTATGGCGCAGTGTACAAGCATGGGACTGCACTGCAAGAGTGTGGTTTCCGTGGTGGCGGACCCGAAAATGGAGTATCCCACAAAACTGATGCGCCTGCTGGCAAAAGTACTGTTCCGGTTTGCGGACGGGATTGTGTTCCAGACAAAGGAAGCCATGGATTTTTTCCCGAAGGCTGTCCGAAAAAAAGGCGTAATCCTGCCCAACTCCTTAACACCCCAGTTTATCAGGGAACGGTTTGAAGGGGAAAGGGAAAAAGAAATTGTGGCGGTGGGCAGACTGGATGACAACAAAAACCACGCCATGCTGCTTGAAGCTTTCGCCGAAATAAAGGACGACTTCCCGAACTACCGGGTGGTGATTTACGGCGAGGGCGAAAACCGGGCCAAATTAGAGAAGCTTGTTGCAGAGCGGAAGCTGGACGGCAGGGCGAGCCTGCCCGGCAGAACGGATAAAATAGAAGAGAAAATTTACAAAAGCAGTCTGTTTGTCATGACCTCCGATACGGAGGGAATGCCCAATGCCCTCATAGAGGCGATGTCCTTAGGACTGTGCGTGATTTCCACGGATTGCCCCTGCGGCGGCCCGAGGGAGTTAATTACACCGGGGAAAAACGGTTATCTCGTGCCCGTGAGGGATACGGAGGCATTGAAGGAGCAACTGATTTACTGTCTGTCCCATCCGGAGGAAGCGGAAGAGATGGGAAGAGAGGCAGCACGTATTCAGGAAAGTATGGCGCCGGACAGTGTCAACCGTAAATGGGAAGAGTATTTCGGAAAGGTAATGGGATAATGCAGATTTCGATTATCGTGGCAGTTTATAACATAGAAGCATATATCGCGCGCTGCATAGAGTCCTTATGCAGCCAGACCTACCGGAATCTGGAAATTATTCTTGTGGTGGACGGCGCCACCGATTCTTCCGGTAAAATCTGCGAAGAATATGCAGGGAAGGACGACCGGATACAGGTTGTCTACCGGGAAAACGGAGGCTTAAGCGCCGCCAGAAATACCGGCATCGAAAAAGCCACCGGGGAGTACATCACCTTCGTGGACGGGGATGACTGGGTGGAGGAAACCATGTATGAAACCATGGCGGAGCTTGCCGGCAAATACAACGCAGACCTGGTGGCATGCCGCTATAAATGCATTTACAGGGACAGTGTAAAGGACGGCTCCACCGGTAAGGTGACAGTGTATACCAGACCCTATGAGATGCTTTTGCAGTATTTAAAAGAGGATGAAGCCTATTTAATCCAGCATGCGGCATGGAACAAGCTTTACAAAAGAGAGCTGCTGGGAGAGGAACGGTTCCCGGAAGGGGAATGGTACGAGGACGTGGTATTTTCCGCCCGCATATTAAGCAGGGTGCATACCGGCGTTTATGTGGACACGGCATTTTACAACTATGTCTGTGAAAGAGAAGGCAGTATCATGAATGCCGGACTAACGGAGCGCGTCTTTACGGACCGTATTCCCGCTTACTTAAAAAAAGAAGCATTTTTAGAGACGCTGCCCGACAAAGAGGCGGTTTCCCTGCACCGTTATTATTTTTATAAAAGACTGCTTATTTTTTACGAAGAACTGTGGAAAAAGGAAAATAAGCCCCTAAAAAAACATCAGAAGGAATTAAAACAACTACTCCGGGAGAGAAGAAATACTTTTCCGGATGTTTTTGGTGTTTCCATAGCAAAAAAATCCGATATTCTGAAACTGAAAATTTTCTCCGCATCTCCGCTTTTGTTCCATGCGGTCATGTGGGTGAATGAGAAATGGATTTTACCCCGGAAACTTGGGGCAGGAGGGAAAAAATGATTATGCTGCAGATGACCGGCGGTATGGGAAACCAGATGTTTACCTATGCTTTGTACCGGGCTTTAGGGCAAATGGGAAAAGAGGTCTGCATTGAGGATTTTACCCATTACGATACGCCGGAAAAGAACTGCTTACAGACCGTGTTTCATCTGGATTACCGGAAAGCGGACAGGGAAGTCTACCAAAGGCTTACGGATTCCGCACCGGATTTTTTACACAGGGTGAAGCGAAAACTCACAGGCAGAAAAGAAAAAATTTACCAGGAAAAGGATGCCGTTCTTTTTGAACCGGAAGTTTTTCAGGCAGATGATGTTTACATGATAGGTTATTTTCAGAGTGCACGTTACTTTGAAAAGGCGGCTGACAGTCTGCGGAAGGATTTTTCTTTTAACTGGAGCACGTTCCCGGAAAAGGCAGAGAAACTGCGGGAACAGATGCAGAAGGAAACTTCCGTGAGCCTGCATATCCGCAGAGGGGACTACATGAATGAAAAGTTTGCGGGTATTTACGGCAATATCTGTACGGAGGCTTACTATGAGGCGGCGCGCCGGTATATGAAAGAGCATTTCGGGGACTGCCGGTTTTATCTGTTTACGGACGATGCCGAATGGGGAAGACAGCAGGAAAGCGAAGACACGGTGTATGTGGATGCATCGGAAGGCACGGGCGCCTATGTGGATATGGCGCTTATGAGCTGCTGTAAGCACCATATCATTGCCAACAGCAGTTTCAGCTGGTGGGGGGCATGGCTGGATGAAAATCCGGACAAAACCGTAATTGCACCGGCAAAGTGGCTGAACATATCGGAAGGAAAAGATATTTATGCAGGACTCTGTAACTGCCTTATTGACGCCAATGGCAGTGTGCAGGGCATGTAATCGGAAAAGGAGACCCACATGCGGGTAGCGATACTTTATATCTGTACCGGGAAGTATACGGTTTTTTTCAAGGAGTTTTACGAGTCCTTTGAAAAAAACTTTCTGCCGGGCATTGAAAAAACATATTTTGTGTATACGGATAAGAAAAAACTCCCTTACAGCGATAAGAAAAATGTGTGCCTTATCCCACAGAAGAATTTGGGCTGGCCGGACAATACCCTGATGCGGTTTGCACTGTTTTCCAGAGAAGAGGAACGGTTTAAGGACTATGATTATACTTTCTTTATCAACGCCAATTTCCTCTGTGTGAAGACGGTAACGGCGGAGGAGTTTCTGCCGGTTGAGGAAAATCTTTTGGTGGCGGAGCATGCCAGCGCCCACGGGAAGAATCCTAAGGATATGACCTATGACAGGAATCCGAAGTGCCGGGCGTTTGTAGACTGGGACGAAGGCAGCGTCTATGTGATGGGCGGCTTAAACGGCGGAAAGACGGGCGCTTATCTGGACATGATTCATACCCTCCGGGATAGAGTGGATGCGGACAAAAAGGAAGGTATCATTGCCCTGTGGCATGACGAATCCCAGTTAAACCGTTACATCATCGGCAGGGATGACGTGAAAATCCTGCCGCCCTGTTACGGATATCCGGAAGGCTGGGATTTGCCCTATGAGCCGGTTATGTTAATCCGGGACAAGAGCAAATATTTTGATGTGGAAGCGGTAAAGGCAGGCAGCTTTTTCGGAAGAGTGAAGCTGTATCTGAGCCGCCTGAAAAGTAAAATCGCCATTCGGAAACGCCTAAAAGCGATTGCCGGAATTTTTAAGAGGAAGGGATAAAACATGCCGTTAATCAGTGTGATTGTACCGGTGTACAATGCGGAAAAAACCATAAAAAGATGCGTGGACAGCATAAGACGGCAGACTTTTTCCGATGTGGAAATTCTTCTTATCGAAGACGGAGCAAAGGATGCTTCCGGGGCTTTGTGCGACAGCTTTGCCGGAGAGGATGCCCGCATACGGGTGCTTCACAAAAAAAACACCGGGGTATCCGCTGCCAGGAATTCGGGACTGGACATGGCGCAGGGTACCTACATCCAGTTTGCGGACAGTGACGATTACCTGCCGGAGGACTACCTGGAAAAGCTGATGCAGACCCAGAAAAAGTACGGGGAGGAAGCCTTTGTGTGGAGCGGCTTCGGCGTGGTGAACGGGACGGATGAAACCATGACGGAAATTATCCGTTACAACGAAGCGGAAACGGCGGAATGCAGCCGGAAGGATTTATTCCGTTTTTCCGGCAGGTATCTCTTAAACAGTCCCTGGAACAAGCTGTTTCACAGGGATGTTATAGAAAAAAATCACCTGCGCATGGAAGAGGGCTTAAGCATTGCCGAAGATTTACAGTTCAATATGCAGTATCTGGACGCCTGCGGGGATGTTCCTGTTGTCATCTGCAACACGGTGCAGTACCGCTATGTGAGAACCGGACAGGAATCTCTGGACAACTGTTACCGGGCGGGCTATTACGATATTCATAAACGTATTCTGACAAGGCAGTACCGCTATGCGGAAAAATGGCGGGTGCCCGGAGAGGATTACGACCTTTTTTATAAACGGTACTGGGAGTATATGCAGTCAGCCCTTGCCAACCTGAAGCTTGCGGGAGACAGGCTTTCCCATGCGGAAATACGGAAGGAAAAAAAGAAGATTTTGTGCGATGCCTTCTTTCAGGAAAGCCTGAAACGGAAAAAGGGAAGTATGGGCAGAGCGGGCTACTACGCCATGCGAAGCAGATTTGTGTGGCTGTATGATTGGTATGAGAAATTCTATTTAAAATGAGGTAAATAATGGTCAGCATAATTATTCCGATTTATAATGTGGAAAAGTATCTGGAAGAATGTGTGGAGTCTGTTTTATGCCAGACATATCAGAATTTGGAGATTATACTGGTGGATGACGGCTCTCCGGATGGGTGCGGCGCTATTTGTGAGGAATATGCACAGAAGGATAAAAGGGTCAGAGTCATTCACAAGGAAAACGGGGGATTATCCGACGCCAGAAATGCAGGACTGGATGTGTGCAGAGGGGATTATATTGTTTTTGCGGACAGTGACGACTGCATACATCCGCAGATGATAGAACGGCTGTATAATCTGTTGATGAAGTATCAGGCAGATATGGCAATCTGTTCCTTTCAGGATATAGGTGAGAATGAGATGCCGCTTTATGCAAAATATGATGCACAGGGAAAAGAGTATTGCTTTGAAAAAGAAAATATCATGAACCAGTTGCAGTCAAGAAATCTTTTGACGGTTGTAGCATGGAATAAGATATATAAGGCACGGCTCTTTGAAAACATACGTTATCCCAAGGGATATATCCATGAGGATGAGTTTGTTATTCATAAGTTATTGCATCTGTGTACCCGGACGGTTTATACGGAAGAAAAACTGTATTATTACAGAAAACGCGGCGATAGTATTATGGGAAATATCAGTCCTAAGAAAATACAGGATATTTACCTTGCCTATGAAGATAGGATTTCATTTCTGGAAGAAAAACAATATGGGAGAATTATTACAGACACAAAGCTGCAGTTGATGCATCAGATTACTAAATATTATAAACTGATTAAAAAAAGGGATGATGCAAATGAATTACTGGCATATATGGGGGATAAGTTTGCAGAGTTGTATCAACAAAAAGAAGTTCAGAAAGCTCTGACGGCGGAGTTGAAGAAGGAATATGGTTTGTTTTATCAATCTCCGTCACGATACTATGCCTACGTGAAAAAAAATAAAGTATGTAGCATGATAAAAGAACGGATAAAGAAGGGATTAAAGAGCATTCCGGGGATTTGACTAAAAAGAGTGAATTTGCTATATTGAAAAGAAGTGCAGTAGTTTTAGAAGGAGCCTTCAGTGAATTTTATAAATCGAATAAAAAGTATTATATATTATAAAGTTTTCCAGCCAGCCTATAATAATACCATAGGTTTTGGGAAAAAGGTTTATGAAGTAAAGAATAAGTATAAAATTGAAAAAAACAGAAACAATATAGTAATTTTAGGAACCCCCAACCATGGCAATCTGGGGGATTATGCCATCAATGTGGCAGAAAGAGAGCTATTTGCAGATGCATTCCCCGACTGGAATATTTTTGAAGTGAATCTTACCGATTTTCCCAAAGAGATACACGCTCTTAGAAAAATTCTGTCCCGCAGGGATATTTTAGTGTTGACGGGCGGAGGGAATCTGGGAAACCAATATATGGATGATGAGAATGTCAGAAGGGAAACCATCCGGTTATTTCCCAAAAACAGAATATATATATTTCCGCAGACCTGTTATTTTACAAAGGATGCCAGAGGAAATGAGGAAAAGAAAAAAACAGAAGTACTATATAATAAACACCGGCATCTTTTTATTATGGCAAGAGACAGGCAGTCCTTTGAAGAAATGAAAGCAATGTTTCGGGTGCGTGTCCGGTTGATGCCGGATGTTGTACTGACTATGAAGACAGACTTCAGGGGGGAAAGAAAAGGCGCGGTTGTACTGCTCAGAAATGACATAGAAAGGAAATATACGAAAGAACAGGAAAAGAAGATTGAGAGCATCCTGAAAAAATATTATACGGATATAGAAAGAACGGATACCGAAATTTCCGGTTCGGAGTTCCTGAAGAATAAGGATGGTTGTCTCAAGGATAAACTTGCACAGATAGGTAAGGCGGAAGTAGTGGTTACGGACAGACTTCACGGGATGGTTTTTGCAGCTATTACGGAGACACCGTGTATTGTTCTGGATAACTATAACCATAAAGTAAGAGAAACCTATAGGTGGATTTCACATCTGCCATATATAAAATATCTTACGGACATTTCCCTCTTGGAAGATATGGTGAATGAGCTAAAATCGCAAAAAAAATACTTTTATGAAAATGAAGAAATATCGGGTCTATACCAAAAATTGATGCAGGAGATTAAGAATGGCTAAATTAAAGAGGTATATTGAATGCTATGTGCCGGTTACAACATGTAATTTCAGGTGCAGCTATTGCTATATTACGCAAACCAATAAATGGAAAAGTGAGTTAAAACCTATTGGACATTCCGCAGAAGAAATTGCACAGGCACTTTCTAAAAAACGTTTAGGCGGAACATGCCTGATAAACTTATGCGGAGGGGGAGAAACTCTTCTGTGCCCGGACATCGAAAACGTAATCAGAGCATTATTGGAAGAGGGGCATTTTGTCATGGTGGTTACGAATGGAAGCGTAACCAATGTGCTTAAAAAGATAACGGAATTTCCACAGGAATTATTAAAAAGATTGATTTTTAAGTTTTCCTATCATTATCTGGAACATCACAGAATGAATCTTACAGAGCTGTTTTTTAGCAATATAAAGATGATGGATAAAGCCGGGTGCTCTTTTACTTTAGAGGTTACGCCCCATGATGAATTAATTCCTTATATACCTCAGTTAAAAGAAGAAGTATTGCATTATTTGGGAGCGCTGTGCCATGTAACGATTGCGCGCAACGATACACAGCCTTCCATACCTATTTTGTCGGATTTATCAGATGAGGAATTTTATAAACAATGGGGTGTATTTGATTCGGCACTTTTTGATTTCAAGAAAAGTATTTTTGGGAAACCACAGGAAAAGTTCTGCTATGCGGGAGACTGGAGCGTTTATGTGCATCTGGGAACCGGCAACATGACAAAATGCTATGCAGGTAAACCGTTAGATAACATATATGAACACATTGACAGACCATTGCACTTCGAAGCAACGGGATGTCATTGCCCGACGTATCATTGCTACAATGGACATTCTTTTCTGGCGTTGGGAGATATACCGGAGCTTGATACACCGTCTTATGCGGAATTGCGGCAGCGAACAGATAAAGATGGTAATAATTGGCTAAAGCCTGAAGTAAAAGAATTTCTTTCCTGCAGGCTGAATGAATCCAACAAAGAGTACCCCGCCTGGAAAAAATGGCTGATTAATCACAAAAAATAAAATTGGAAGAAACAATCATGGAAGAAAAATGGACAACCGTATTAAAACCGAAGCATAATTTATGGGATATCAACCTGAAAGAATTATTTTCCTACAAGGATTTAATCTTTCTGTTTGTGAAAAGAAATTTCGTTACCAAATACAAGCAGACCATATTGGGACCGTTGTGGCTGATTATCAGCCCGATACTGACGACCTTAATGTATGTGCTGGTATTCGGTAATATCGCGGGACTGTCCACGGACGGAACGCCGCAGATGGCATTCTATATGTCCGGCAATATCATCTGGACGTATTTTGCCTACTGCGTCAACCAGACATCCAATACCTTTGTGTCCAACGCGGGGGTATTCGGCAAGGTGTATTTCCCCAGACTGGTAGCCCCCATTTCCACGGTACTGACGGGACTTTTGGACTTGGGCATCCAGTTCGGTCTGTTTGCGGTGATTTTACTGATTTATGCACTGACGGGTACGCCCATCGGCATTACTCCCTGGGCGCTTTTAACCCCCATTCTGGTTATCCAGCTTGCCATGCTCGGCATGGGAGTGGGCATTATTGTTTCCTCCCTCACCACCAAGTACCGGGATTTAACCATACTGGTGACCTTTGGTGTGCAGCTCTGGATGTATGCCAGCCCTATTGTATATTCCGTAAGCCAGATACCGGAGCGGTACCGGTTTATTTATCTCTTAAATCCGGTGTCTCCCATTGTGACGATTTTCCGCTATGCTTTCTTAGGAACCGGTTACATTCCGTTTGCCTCCTGGGGCATCAGCTGGATTACCACGATAGTGGTTATGGTTATTGGCGTTCTTTTGTTCAGCAAGATTGAGAAAACCTTCATGGATACCGTATAGGTTACAAAAGTGGTTTTATGGTTACGGAAAGGCATGGAAACAGTATGCAGGAAACGGTTATTAAGATAGAAAACTTAAAGAAAAGATATAAGCTCGGCAGCATCGGCGGCGGAACACTTACCGCTGATTTACAGAGCTGGTGGGCGAAGAAAACGGGAAAAGACGACCCCAATCTGAAAATCGGGGAAAAAAGAGAGAGCGGTACGGAGTTCTGGGCGTTAAACGGCGTGAATTTAGAGGTTAAGGCAGGGGAAACCCTGGGTATTATCGGCTCCAACGGCGCCGGTAAATCCACTCTGTTAAAAATTCTTTCCCGCGTTACGGCGCCCACGGAAGGGGAAGTGAAAATCAAGGGCCGCATTTCCAGTATGCTGGAAGTGGGTACCGGCTTCCATGGTGAACTGACGGGGCGTGAAAACATTTACTTAAACGGCGCTATCTTAGGCATGAGCCGAAGTGAAGTGGATAAAAAAATGGAAGACATCATCGAGTTTTCCGAGTGCCGCAAATTCATTGATACCCCGGTTAAACGATATTCTTCCGGTATGTATGTAAAGCTGGCGTTTTCCGTGGCAGCCCACTTAGATTCCGAAATCCTTGTCATGGATGAGGTACTGGCGGTTGGCGATATGAAGTTCCAGGAAAAGTGTCTGGGAAAAATGGGAGATGTGGCGGATAAGGAAGGACGTACCGTTTTGTATGTCAGCCACAATATGAACACCATCCAGCAGCTTTGCAGCCGCTGCGTGGTACTGGACAAGGGCCGCATCATTTATGACGGCAATGTGGAAGAAGCCATCCGGATTTACATGGGTACGGTGAAGGAGTCGCCCCTGAAGCTCAATCTGGAGGAGTTCCCCAGAGCGGAAGAGCATAAGAGCCATGTGGCGCTCATGAAAAAATTGGAGGTGCTGGATGCGGACAGCAGTGTTTTTGTCCAGAACAGCAAAATGCGGTTTAAGCTGACGCTTACCGCCAACCAGCAGGACCTGCACATGTATATCCGCGCCATTATTCATTATGCCGACGGCACGCCGGTTACCATGATTACCTCAAAAGAAGCGTTTGAGGCAAAATGCGGAGAGGACAGGGAAGTTACGTTCAGCCTGAATACGCAGTATATTGTGCCGGGTAAGTATACCCTGAGCCTTATTTTATATGAAGTAAACCAGTTCGGCACCTTCCGGAACTGTGACGGAGTTAAGGATGCCTACTGTTTTGAAATTAAAGCGGGTGAGGATTTCGCCCACAAGATGGAATGGAGTCACAGATATTGGGGACACGTAGCGTTAGGAGAAATTCAAATCGAAACCGAATAAAGATAGTTATCCTTGTGCTCCTGCTGCTTTTGGGAATTGCTCTGGGAACCTATATCTTCTACGCCCTGCAGGCGGAAAGGACCCCGGAAGAACCCTTAAACAGGGTAAGAACCATTCCCAAATACACGCATTTCAGCATAGACGATGCCACCCAGGTTTTTCAGGATATTTCTTTTCATGGTTATGAAAGTATATTTGAAAATGAAGTACTGGGAAAACTAAGGGATTTGCATGAAGAATACGGTCTGAAAGTGACCTTATATGTTTTCGAAAAGCTGGATACCTATAATCTGGCGGATTTTCCGGATACTTACAAAAAAGAATTTGAGGACAGTGCAGACTGGCTGAAAATAGGTTTTCACAGTATTACGGAGGCATCTCCCGAAGAGGAAGGGGTGACAACCAGAGAATTTGCAGAGGGTGTAGAGAATGTTAATCAGGAAATTCTTGATTTTGCGGGAGAAAAGTCCCTTGCCCATGTCATCAGGCTACATTACTGGTACGCCACGGATGACATGGTGCAGGTGCTGAAAAAAGAAGGCGTGGAGGGTCTGCTTTGCGGAAATGACAGCGATTCCTGCTACAATCTGACGAAGGAGCAGGCGGACAATCTCTTAAAGTCAAGGGACGGTATCCGTCCGGGAGAACTGAGTTACTATGTAACGGATATCCGGCTGGAAAAAACAGATGACATTCTTAAAGCTCTGGATGCCCATAAACGCGACCGCCTGGTGGTGGTGTTTACCCATGCATGGTGTTTTCAGGACAATGCGGATAAACTGGAGACGGCTTTGGGATGGCTTGCTAAAATGGGGTACGAATATACCTTCCTGGAAAAAGAAACCCGGGTGAAAGAGGTGGCGGATGAGTAACGGAACTCCTTTTTTAAGTATTGTGGTGCCGGCTTATAATGTGGAAGATTATCTGCCGCAGTGTGTGGACAGTATTTTAAGGCAGACCTTTACCGATTTTGAACTGCTTTTGGTAGACGACGGCTCCAAGGACAACACCGGGAAGCTGTGCGACGAATATGCCGGAAAAGACCGGCGCATCCGGGTCATCCATAAGGAAAACGGAGGACTTGTCAGCGCCCGGAAAGCAGGACTTTCCGAAGCCCTGGGCACCTATGTGGCATATGTGGACGGGGACGACTGGATTGCGGAATGCATGATGGAAAAACTGTGCGGACAGGCGCAGGAAACCGGCGCCGATATGGTCATTTCCGATTTTGTGGCGGCAGGGAAAACAGAGGAGCCGCTGTCCCAGAATATGGATAGCGGATATTATGACAAAGAAGCCTTAAAAAAGAAGGTATACCCGGAAATGTTAAGCCGGGGAGAATATTTTTCCTTTGGCTTCCAGCCTTCCCTCTGCAGCAGGTTATTCCGCAGGGAACTTTTGCGGAAACACCAGATGCGGGTGGACAATTCCATCCGTCTGGGAGAGGATGCCGCCTGCAGTTATGCCTGTCTTCTGGAGGCAGAGAGTATCTGTTACCTGAAAGAAGGATTTTTTTATTTTTACCGGATGCGGGAGAGTTCCATTTCCCATGCCATCATTAAAACCTACTATACGGATGAAATTCTGACACTGGGAAGACTGCTTTCGGAGGAGTTTGCGGATTTCCAGGAGGAAAAAGAAATACTGATGCCGCAACTGTACCGTTATCTGTGCTATATGCTGGACAATATGATGACCCCGCATATATCCTTAAAGGAGCTTTTCGTTACGGGAGAGCTGAAAAAACAGCTGCAACGTTTCGCGGAAACACAGGTGGGAAAGGAAACCGTAAGTTACTGCCGGCAGGAGCAAACATCTTCCCGCACCAGAAGAATGTTAAGACTGGCGGAAGAAAACAGCGTGGGGGCAGCCGTTAATCTGTACTGCTTCCGGAAATACGAGCAATTACGAAAGGTATTAGAAGATCTGAAAATGAAAATCTTTCTGTATGAGAAAGGATGGTTGAAGTGAGCAAACCCTGTCTTTGGATGGTCATTCCATGTTATAACGAAGAAGAGGTTCTTCCGATTACGGCGCCGTTGTTTTTAGGGGAACTGCAAGAACTGATACAAAAAAATAAGATTGCGGAAAACAGTAAAATCCTGTTTATAGACGATGGCAGCAGGGATGCCACCTGGCAGATTATATCCCGGCTGGCAAATGAAAATGAGCATTTTTACGGAATACAGCAGAGCCGGAACAGAGGACATCAGAATGCTGTGCTGGCAGGGCTTATGGAGGCAAAGAACAGCTGTGATATCACCATATCCATAGACTGTGACGGACAGGACGATATACATGCCATGGAGGATATGGTAGATGCGTATGCTGACGGTTGTGAGATAGTCTACGGTGTCCGCAACAACCGGGATTCCGATACCTTCTTCAAACGTTTTTCGGCACAGAGTTACTATAAACTTTTAAACGCATTGGGAGGCAATGTAATCTATAATCATGCGGATTACCGGCTGGTATCGGCAAGAGCTTTACAGGAGTTTTCCCATTTTGAAGAAGTGAACCTTTTTTTAAGGGGTATGTTTCCGCTGGTGGGTTTCAAGAGCACATCTGTTTACTATGAAAGACATGAAAGAATGGCAGGAAAAAGCCATTATCCGTTAAGTAAGATGCTGGCGCTGGCATTTGACGGTATTACCAGCTTAAGCAACAAACCAATCCGCATGATTTCCATGGCGGGAATTTTGGTTTCCTTGTTGGGATTTATCGGTATTATCTGGGCGGTGATAGCCCATATAATCGGTCAGACGGTAGCCGGATGGGCAAGTATGATATGTGCGATGTTTTTTATCGGCGGTATCCAGTTGATTTGTATCGGTGTGCTTGGCGAATATATCGGTAAAATTTATATGGAAGTAAAACATCGTCCCCGTTATATTATCAGTAAACGTACCACCGACGAAAGGGCAGAAGATACGAGGAACTGTATGGAAGGGGATAGAAATGAAGATGAAAAAAAACGGTAAATACATGACAGCAGCGGCAATACTTCTTCTGGCGGCAAGCCTGCTGCCCCTGTTGTGGATAGGAAGATACAATGTTTTGTCAGCCGATGATTATTCCATGTGTAAGGGAATGCATAAACTGATACAGGAAGGAGCAGACATCAAAAGTCTGTTCTTCTATGCGTGGACTTATGCCCGGAATCTGTATCAGAGCTGGAGGGGATATTATATTGCCAATTATATTGAGGTCTTTAATCCGGGAGCATTCAGTGAACAGGCTGCTTTTGTGACACCGATACTGATGCTTGCCATGATTACGGCTTCTCTGTATATTTTTTGCAGATGTGTGGTTTCTGCCTTTTTCGGAAAGGGATATCAAAGAGAAACTGTACTTATATGGGCGCTTTTTACCTTTATGAATATTCAGACCATGCGGTCACCGGCAGAGGGCTTTTATTGGTTTGCGGGAGCGGTTTCCTATACAGGACTTCATTATCTTTCTATTCTGTTTGTGGGCTTTATGCTTTGGGGAAATGAAATTTCCGGTATGCGTAATAAGATTATATATATGCTGGCAGCATCGGTACTTGCATTTATAGCGGGAGGAAGCCAGTATACGACAGAGCTTATCTGCGTGATTTTATGGGTATTCTTTTTAGTTGTCTGCAATAAGAAAACAGGTTGGCACCGACTTGTTCCCGGTTGCATTTTGTGCATAGGCTTTCTGGTCAGCCTTCTGGCACCGGGAAATATGGCAAGACGTGGAGAAACGAACGGAATGTCTGCTGTTTCCGCTATTCTGCATTCCTTTACCGAGGCGGCTCATTTCGCAAGGCAAAGTATTTCGCCTCTTTTTGTAGTGGTACTGCTGGCTTTGCTTCCCTGCATCTGGAAAATGGTAACCGAAAACAAAAAGAAATGGAGGTTTCGGTACCCGTTGGTTGTGTTTTTCTTTTCCTATTGTGTTTTTGCGGCAAGCTTTACACCGTCTCTGTATGGTGTGGGCAACATTGATGCCGGAAGAATAAAGAACCAGATACAGATAGTATTTTATCTACTGGTATATGCGGATGCTTTTTACGGACTCGGCTGGCTGGCACGGAAAACCGGGGAAGGAGAAAAGGAAGTTTACCGCGATATGCATACCGTGATTTCTGTCCTTGGCAAGTATACGGCTGTGCTGCAGGGTATCTTTTTCGTGCTTGTACTGCTTATCTTCGCAGGCACATCGGATAAGAATACGTTTTCTTCCGTATCTGCGCTGCGTTCTTTGGCGAACGGGGAGGCAAAGACCTATTATGCGGAAGCACAGGAGAGACTTACGGACTATAAGAATCCCGATGTCACCGTGGTGGAAGCGGAGCCTTTTTCCGTGAAACCGCATGTACTTTACTTTACGGATATTGTGGAGGAGGGAGAGCCAAATTACTGGATTAATGAGAATATTGCGGCATATTATGGAAAAGAAAAGGTGATTTTGCAGAAATCGCAATAAAAAATTAAGATGTTTTTTTTTGAAAAAAGTGTTACTATAAGTGGGATGCAAAAGCAGACAGGGTGAAAAGAAAGAGAGAACAAGTATGAAAGTAGACTTTAAATATATAGCATCCTTTTTGGTCGTGGTGCTTTTGTTCTTAGGAGTTGTGATTCTCAGCGGCGATTACATTGATTACCGTCGGAATTACAAGGACTTTCATGAATATATGGCACAGAAAGAACAGCAGGAAAACGGAAACAACGAAACATCGGAAACCGGCACCATACTGCCGGAAACGACTCCGCAGGAAACAGGATCCGCAGAAACAGAGCCGGCTGCTACACCGGATCCGGTAACACCCGGAGAGGCACTGGCTGGGTCACACGCCATAACGGATGTGAGCGGCAATGTTTTATGGCAGGCAGATTCCCTGACACAGGAAGAAGTGGATGCCATAAGAGGCTATGTGGCGGAACGGAAGGAAGTATACGGCTGGAGCAATTCCTACGAAAAGACCTTAAAGATAAACGAGCTGGATAAACTGATTTTAGGCGCAGCAGACTGCAGTTTCCCGAATATCCAGATAACCTTTGTGGGCGACAGTGTAACGGAGGGCATCGGCGGCAATGTGGACGGCGCCGGCAGGTACATCAGTTATGTGAATTATGTGCAGGATGCCCTGCATTTCGGAACCGTGTTAAATAACGGAAAGGGAGGCAGAATGATTGCCGACTATACCGGTGATTCCACATATTCCATTGCTATGGATAAGGATCAGCTTTTTAACATCAACAGCCAGATTATTGTCATGTACGCAGGGCTGAATGACTACCTGACAACTCTGGAGAAAAAAGACTTCGGCACGCTGGATTCGGGTTCTACATCCGGTTACTGCGGACAGCTCCAGATACTGATGGATTATCTGGGTGAGTATTATCCTTCCACCGATTTCTTTGTCGTCACGGCATATCCTACGGCAGCAGTGGACACTTCAACGGAAGTGGTTGGCTTTGCGGGAGGAACGCCTACCCTGAATGATTATCTGGAGCAGCAAAGAATAGTGGCAGAGAGAAACGGATTCCACCTGATTGAACTGTATAATATCGATTTCATGGACGGCAATGACCCGCAGGTAGCGGCAAATCTGCTGGCAGACAGTCTGCATCCGAATGACACCGGTTATCAGATTTTAGGGGATCATATTGCAACGGAAATTTTATTGTATTATCTCGGAATAGAGTAGGGGATTTTTAGGGGAATAAAAGAGGAATTATTGTAAGAGGCGTATAGAAACATGGAACGGACAAAGGACTACCTGTCGAAAGACAACACAAGCTGCGTAAAGGGGATATTCGCAGTTTTCATACTATTGCACCACATTGCACAGTTTAACCCGGTGGAAGTGCCGTATTATGTGCACATCCTGGTGCAGAGTATGGGGTATCTGTCCGTGTCCGTGTTTTTCTTTTTTTCAGGCTACGGACTTTCTCTGCAATATCGTAAAAATAAGGATTATCTGAAACATTTCTTAAGACACCGGGTATTGTCCCTGTATGGGGAATATCTTTTTATCATGCTTCTGTACCTGTTGTTTTTTCTGTGCATCGGCAGGCGGTTTACGGCGGCAGAGATTCTCCGCTCTGCGGTTCTGTATCCCACCTTTGTCACAAACGGCTGGTTTTTCTTTTCCATTCTTATTCTGTATCTGATTTTTTACATAGTTTACCGTCTGGCAAAAACGCCCCGGATGCGGATAGCGGGTATTCTGGCAGGAATGGCGTTGTACTGCGCGGCAGGTATTTTCCTCCGATGGGGCTACTGGCTTTACATATCGGTTTGGGCATTCCCGGCAGGTATTTTCTGGGAGATGCGGAAAGAGAAGACGGATACTTATGCAAAGGATCACGGACACTGGTGGAAGGGGCTTATGGTTTCCGGAATTTTATTTGCCGTAACCTATGTGCTCGCCCATATGTTCCGGCTGCCGGAAGTATGCTACATGACAGCCAGAGCCATGTCGGCGGTATTCTTTGTCATTCTTGTAATGTGGCTGTGTATGAAAGTGCCGGTCAGATGCCGGGGGACGGTTTTCTTAGGGAAATATTCTTTATATATTTACGCCATGCAGGGCATGATTTTATATGGGCTTACGAACTGCACGGAAATCCGGAAGCCCTGGCTGTACTGTCTGATAGCCGTTCCAGGGACACTTATTCTGGCGGTTATTGTACAGAAAACGAACAAGTGTTTGCAAAAATGCATGAGATATAGTATAATGAACACAAAAAGGCACTGTCAGTAAAAAACGGAGGCGATATTATGAAACCTTCAGAACTTTTTACGGAAATAACCGGACAAACAGGATTATATAATATTCAGGCTATAGACAATATACCTTCGATTATGCAGTGGGGATTATTGTCAAATGAAAGGGCTGAACATATTAAACATAAATCGATAGCCATGCAGGAAATTCAAGACCGCAGAGATACAGTGATTATTCCGAATGGTCTTTCGTTGCATAAATATGCCAATGTTTATTTTGACCCGAGGAATCCGATGCTTTATAAAAGAAAGGCGGAAAACTTTAACATCTGTATATTGAAATTGGCAAAAGAAATACTGGATATAGAAGGAGCGGTAGTATCGGACAGAAATGCATCAAGCAGATATGCGGGATTTTATTCTCCTGAAACCGGATTAAAAGAGATAGACTTCAAACTGGTATATGCTACGGACTGGCGGGATGAAAATGAATATGTGTATTACAAAAGAAAATCCGTCAAATGTGCAGAAGTACTTATTCCTAATGTCATACCGTATAATTATATATTATGTGCTGCGGTATGTAATGACGAAACAAAAGCAAAACTGAAAAGTATAGGTTTTAACAAACAAATTTTTGTGGCACCTGAATTTTTCTTTTAGGGAGAGAATGTAAAATGGTAGTGAAGATAGGAAATATATTTGAGAGTAAGTGTTCAACTATCGTCAATACGGTAAATTGTGTTGGTGTTATGGGGAAAGGTATTGCACTGGAATTTAAGAAACGTTATCCGGACATGTTTATGGAGTATGTTCTCAAATGCGGCAGAGGAGAGGTAAAGCCTGGAATTCCCTATGTATATCAAAGGGACGGTGTGAGCATTCTGAATTTTCCGACGAAAGACCATTGGCGGTCACCTTCCAGATTGTCATATGTTGTAGAAGGTCTGGAATGGTTTGTGCAAAATTACAGAAATTACCATATAACCAGTATTGCTTTTCCGCCATTGGGATGCGGGAATGGTGGCCTGAGCTGGGCAATAGTCGGTCCCATTATGTACCAGAAACTATGTGAACTACCCATTGATATTGAAATATATGCACCGTATGGAACGAATCCTTCGGAAATTTCAAGAGAATTTCTGATGGGAACCATATCGGAAGAAGAAAAAATAGGGAAGCTCTCCCTAAAAATTAATCCTAAGTGGTATTTAATTCTTGAAATTGTCAGAGAACTGAATGATAGAAAATATGCTCTTAAAGTGGGACGGACTATTTATCAAAAAATATGCTATGTCTTGACAAGAAACGGTGTGAATACAGGATTTGTTTTCACGCAGGGAAGCTATGGACCTTTTTCCGCACAGGTGAAAGAAAGCATTACTGCTTTGGCAAATGCTAATCTGATTGTCGAAAAGCAACTTGGGAAGATGATTTCTCTAAGTGTTCCTGATAATGTTCGGATTTCAAAGGATGATTTTTCGGAAGAAGAATGGGATGCCATGAAAAGAACCGTTGATTTATTTGGAAGGGTAAAAAGCACAGAACAGGCAGAAATGATAGCTACGGTTTTGTATTCCTATGACAGATTAAAAGAAGAAGAAAAAAATATTTCTGATAAAGATGTATACGAGTATGTATTGAGATGGAAGCCGCATTGGAAGACAGAAAAAGAATTTGAATTATGCGATACTATTCAGAATATGGCAATGTTGTCTTTGATGAATATTAATTATAGCGGAGATTTGATGGACACGATACTTGTGTAGCATAAAAATCCCGAACAGATCGAGAATGTGCGAAACATGTATAAAAAACGTTAATATTTACACAAAACGCTCGTTTAATATTGCATTACAATGCAAACAATGATAAAATGTACATGAAATGGAAACTTTCGGAAATAAAATATGTTTAGGAGAGGAATATGCGGTATTCATTTATTAGTGAGGGGGAGTCTCACTATATCTGTATGCATGCGGAGGCAGCCATGTATTTGCGGCTGAAAGGGGAAAGCTTCGCAGAACAGTGCTTACAGAACCGGATTTTATTCCGGGAAACGACCAAGGAAATGGTAAATCAGGAGTTTTCGGAAGAAAAGCTTTTTCTGGATTTATCCTATCTGCAGGTTATGGAGGAGGGCGTGGCAGAGCTTTTGGTGAATGCCATGCGAAAATGGATTTCTTGTAATTGTGAGGTTTATCTGATAAAAACGGAGCCGGAGTTATACGAGGGACTGAAACCGGAGCTGGAACGCCTGCGGGCAGCCGGGCATCTTGCGGTGACGAAGGATGCGGACAATAAGATAACCATTCAGTTTACCGGGACATTGCCGGAAGAACGGAATGCAAACTGGATAAAAAATACAGTACATCATATTCACAAAGAAAATATCATGCTTCTTCGAGAAGAAACACCGTCAGGAAAGAAAATTCCCGTGATACGATTGCTGGCACAGGAAGAGAACTGCCTGATTTATTTTTTTTACCGGATGGCGGTCCGCATGGTGGAAAACGGCATGTGCCATGCCACCTATGAGGAAAACCGGAATTCTTTTCTGCTGCCGCTTTGTAAGGATGCGGTTCCCGTTGCCATGGAGCTGGCGGCGTTTCTGCATATGGAGGTGGCGGACGAGGAAAAGGACCTGCAGGCGGAGGCAAAATATATTATTGTGCGGGATGTTATCCGCATGACCTGCCAGCAGAATGCCATAACCAGAAGGGCAAGGGCTGCCGGAGCGGAAATTGTGGGAGCGGTCTGTCTTCTGGATATTTATACCGGCATCGGCGCCAAGGAAAACCGGGTCAGCTTTTATACCATAGATATGGATAAAGGTTCGGCTTTCAAGAAAATGTGGCTGAAAAACGACATCTGACCTTTTGCTGAAAAAAATTTGCTAAAAAGGTGACTTTTTCCATGGGGAATGGTATAATACACTTTATATGGTGTAACTTAGGTGGGTTATGCCAAATGCAAACGATTGCCCCAGGAGGTCTTTATGTTAAACGATAAAGCAATATTGATTACCGGAGGAACCGGTTCCTTTGGTAAAGCATTTACAAAATATGTTCTGACACATTATGAGCCGAAGAAGATTATTATTTATTCCCGAGATGAGTTCAAGCAGTTTATCATGCAGAACGAATTCAAGGAATACAGGGACAAGCTCCGTTTCTTTATCGGCGATGTAAGAGATAAGGAAAGATTAAAGAGAGCTTTGGAGGGTGTGGATTATGTGGTGCATGCGGCAGCCTTAAAGCAGGTTCCGGCATGTGAGTACAACCCCGCAGAAGCAATTAAGACCAATATTAACGGTGCGCAGAACGTAATTGACGCCTGCCTGGACATGAATGTGAAAAAGGTGGTAGCACTTTCCACTGACAAGGCGGTAAACCCTGTCAACCTGTACGGCGGCACCAAGCTTGTTTCCGATAAACTGTTTATTGCAGCCAATGCTTATGCGGGCGCAAAGGATATCAGCTTCTCCATTGTCCGTTATGGCAACGTGGCAGGCAGCAGAGGATCCGTCATTCCTTTCTTTGACGGCATCCTGAAAAACGGCGGCACGGAGCTGCCGGTTACCGATTACCGCATGACCCGTTTCTGGATCAGCCTGCATCAGGGCGTGGAGCTGGTTATCAAGGCATTGGAGGAAGCAAAAGGCGGCGAGACCTTTATTTCCAAGATTCCTTCCTTTAAGATTACCGACCTTGCAGAGGCGATGGCACCCGGCATGCCGACGAAGGAAGTGGGCATCCGTGAGGGCGAAAAGCTGCATGAAATCATGGTTACGGTAGAAGATGCACCGTACACTTACGAATATGACAAGCACTTTATCATCTATCCCCAGATGGTATGGAGCGAAAAGAAGAAAGCCGTTCCTACCGGCAAGAAGGTTCCCGAGGGATTTTCTTACAGCTCCGGAAACAACAGCGAATGGCTGACCGTGGAGCAGATTCGGGATTTGCTGACACATCTGGATGAAGAATAAACGACACAATAAGCACTCTTAGGAGTGCTTATGTTGTATTTAGGAGAACGCGCAGATTTTTTGGCGAGCGCAGGCGTTTTTTAGAGGGTGCAGACGTTTTGCAAGGAATCTGCGGGATAAAAGGAGAAGCTATGGCGGCAGTATACGAAGACGATGTGATTTATCTGCGGAACATGACAAAGGACGATACGGACCTGATTATTAAGTGGCGCAATTCCGAAGAAGTCCGTTCCCGCTTTATCTATCAGGCACTGTTTACCAGACAGTCCCATGAAAAATGGATAGAAACCATGGTGAATACCGGAAAAGTGGTGCAGATGATTATCTGTTTAAAAGACGGCAATGTTCCCGTGGGCAGTGTGTATATCCGGGATATTGATACCACTCACCACAAGGGAGAATACGGCGTTTTTATCGGAGAAGCCGAAGCAAGAGGAAAGGGAATCGGTACGAGAGCGGCAAAACTGATGACCGCCTATGCATTCCGGGAGCTTTCCCTTCACAGACTGTTTTTACGGGTGTTTGCCGACAACGTGCGTGCCATCCGCAGCTATGAAAAAGCGGGGTTCGTAAGGGAAGCCTATTTAAAGGACGATGTGTGTATTAACGGCGAGTACCGGGATATTGTACTGATGGCGGTGCTTAATCATGAGCAGATATCTGATAAGTAACCGGCGCCGGATAACGGAGAGAATACATGAGACAGATGGAACAAAGACAAGAAAACGGCAAGGCCGGCGGGAAAACAAAACGGCTGGCAAATTTTGAACTGCTCCGCTGCATTGCCATGATGATGGTGGTAGTGCTGCATTTCTTAGGAAAAAGCGGAATTCTGGCACCGCTTTCCCAGGCATCCCTGGCAGGCTATGAATATCTGGCGTGGGGTGTGGAGAGCCTGTGCATTGTAGCGGTCAACGTGTATATGCTGATTAGCGGCTATTTTCTGACAGAGAGCCGTTTTGCTTTTAAGAAGGTGCTGCGGCTGTGGCTGCAGGTATGGTTTTACAGTGTGGGAATCGGTGTGGTGGCATACCTTTGCGGCTACAGGCCGGAAGGGGGCTTTAACCTGTATTATCTGGCAAGGCTTCTGTTCCCTATTTCCAAGAACCATTACTGGTTTATGACGGCGTATCTGTATATGATACTGTTTGCGCCCATTCTGGCAGCGGGTGTGAAAAAACTTTCAAAGAAGCAGTTTCAGGGAATTATCGTAGCCCTGCTTACGGCATTCAGCCTGATAAAATCCGTGCTGCCCATGAAGCTGGAAACGGACAGTCAGGGTTATGATGTCATCTGGTATCTGTGTGTCTTTCTGGTGGCAGCTTATATCCGGCTTTACGGGATACCGTTTTTGCAGAACAAAAAAAGAGGCTTTGCGGTCTATTTCCTTTCCGCCGCCGTTATTTTTGCGGCGAGCATGGGACTTCGGATGATTTACTTAAAGACAGGAAAGCTGTCAGACATGCTTTCCGTCTGCTACAACTATAACCACATTTTCGTACTGATTGCTTCGGTGGGACTCTTTTTGGCATTTTCCCATATAACCCTGAAAGAGGGTGCTTTCAGCCGGTTTGTATGCCGGATTGCCCCCTATACGCTGGGTGTGTATCTGCTGCACTGCCATACGGCGCTGGATGAACGCTGGCAGCAGTGGATTTTTGCCATCACGGGCAGACCGGACAGCGCGGGCAGCCTGCTTCTGGGGATTTTACTGGCGGTACTTTTCGTATTTACAGCCGGTATCTGTGTGGATATGGTAAGGGCATGGCTGTTTTGGGGGCTGGAGAGAGCATGTTCCGGCTTAAAAAGCGGACAACGCAAATCCGCCGCCTTGAGAGGTGATAAAGATGGAAACGAAGAAAAATAAATGGCTGGTATGGACGGAAAATGCGCTTCTGCCGCTTATTCTGGCGCTTTATCCCCTTCGCCATGTGTGGATGGGAATTGACTTAAGGGATACGGGATATAACTATGCCAACTTCCGGTACATGGGACTTGCCCATATGGATTCCATGTGGGTGTTTTCCACCTATCTTGCCAACGTGGTGGGGCATTTCTTCAGCCTTCTGCCGGGCGGCGATACCCTGCTTTTCATGAATATCTATACCGCGCTTGTGGTCAGTGCTACGGCGCTTATTGCGTATTTTTTTCTGGTGAAAAAATGCGGTCTTCCGTTCTGGACGGTATTTGCGGGAGAGTTTGCGGCAGTCAGCCTCTGCTGGTGTCCTACGGCGGTGCTGTATAATTACCTGACCTATCTGTTTCTGCTGTTGTGCATTCTCTTTTTGTATGTGGGACTTACGGAGGAGAAAAAAGGCTTTCTGATTGCGGCGGGACTGGTCCTGGGCGCAAATGTATTTGTCCGTTTTTCCAATCTGCCCCAGGCGGTTCTTATTGTGGGCGTGTGGGCATACGGCATTATCTGCCGGAAAAAAATTGGAAAAGTGGTGCGGGAAACCCTGTACTGTCTGGCAGGCTATGCGGGTTCGTTTCTGCTCTTTTTAGGCTATATCAGTCTGCGTTACGGCGTTACGGCATATCCGGAAGCCATAAAAAGACTGTTTTCCATGACGGATACGGCTTCGGATTACAAGGCTTCCGCTATGGTTCTGGGAGCATTTGACTGGTACATAGAAAATCTGTACTGGGTAATCCGAATCGGTGTTTTCCTGGCGGCAGCCTGCCTTCTGTGGGTAATTCTGCCCGTAAAACGGAAACGGCTGAGGCAGGCGGGAAGTGTGGCGCTTGCTGTGCTGTGTCTGCTGTTTTTATACAGACGTCAGTTTGCATCCCTCCGTTTTACGGAGTATGTGGCGATGCTGCGTCCCTCCATTCTGTTTCTGATGCTGACCATGGTGGTGTGTCTGACAGATGTTTTCCGTCCCAAAACACAAAAGAAATGGAAGCTTCTGGGCGGATTTGTGCTGCTTAACATTTTCATTACGCCCATCGGCAGCAACAATAAGCTGTATCCCGCCATCAACGATTTGTTCCTGGCGGCGCCCTATGTGTTTACCAGACTGTATCTGTTTGGCAGACAGAAATGGGAGAAGAAAGTGACGGTGGGAAAGGGAAGAATTTCTCTTTCGGCATTTCCCGTGAAGGTGTTTGCGGGGCTTATTACCGGTATTTTCCTATTTCAGGGCACAGGCTTCGGCACGGCGTTTGTCTTTGCGGAGTCCCACGGAATTGAAAATGCCGATACGAAAATAACCGGCTGCCGGGCGCTTGCGGGCATTACCATGGAGCATGACAAGGCGGTCTGGATGCAGGAACTTTCCGATTTTGTAACGGAGGAGGGGCTTAGCGGCAGGGAGGTCATTCTTTACGGGGATATTCCCGCCGTGAGCTTTTATCTGGATATGCCTTCCGCGTTCAATCCCTGGAGCGACCTGGCGTCCTACGGCATAGAGGTTATGCGTAAGGATATGGAAAAAACGCAGGCGAAGGAAATTCTGCCGGTGGTCATTCTGGAAAAACGGTATGCCCTTTACCTGAAGGAAGGCGAAGAAGGACTTCGGAACGCCGGTTATGCCGAGAGTGATATTTCCTATGTGGCACAGGATGAGAAATTTAAGCTCATTGAGGAGTTCCTTGAAAATAACGGCTGCAGTCTTATTTTTGAAAATGAGAAATTTGGGGTTTATGATACATTTAGTATACAATCCGGCAGTAATTTGGTACAATAGTGCAAGGAAAGGTGGACAAAACTATGATTAATTTTAATGTACCTCCCTATACGGGAAAAGAACTTGACTATATTAAAATCGCGGTGGAAAACCAGAAAATCTGCGGCGACGGTGAATTTACCAAAAAGTGCAATGCCTGGATAGAGGAAAAAACGGGCACAAGGAAATGCCTGCTTACCACTTCCTGTACCCATGCTACGGAGCTTGCCGCCCTGCTGGCGGACATAAAACCGGGCGATGAGGTCATTATGCCGGCATACACCTTTGTATCCACGGCGGATGCGTTTGTACTTAGAGGTGCGGTTCCCGTGTTTGTGGACATCCGTCCCGATACCATGAATATCGATGAAAAGAAAATAGAGGATGCCATTACGGAAAAGACAAGAGCCATTGTGCCCGTTCACTATGCCGGCGTGGCATGTGAAATGGACACCATTATGGACATTGCAAAGAGACATAACCTGATGGTCATTGAGGATGCCGCACAGGGCGTCATGGCTTTTTATAAAGGAAAAGCGCTGGGCACCATCGGCGACTTCGGCTGCTATTCCTTCCATGAAACGAAGAACTACAGCATGGGAGAGGGCGGCGCTCTTTTAATCCGCGACGAAAAATATGTGGAAGAAGCGGAAATTATCCGGGAAAAAGGTACCAACCGCTCCAAGTATTTCCGCGGCCAGATTGACAAATATACCTGGGTCAACTATGGTTCTTCTTACCTGCCCAGTGATATGAATGCCGCTTACCTGTATGCGCAGCTGGAGCTGGCGGATGAAATCAACAACAAGCGCCGTGCCAACTGGGATCATTATTACGAGAGCTTAAAGCCGCTTGCGGATACCGGAAGAATTTCCCTTCCCGTGGTACCGGAAGGCTGCGTACACAATGCCCATATGTTCTATATCAAGACGGCGGACATTGAAGAACGCAGTGCTTTGATTTCTTTCTTAAAGGAAAATGGCATTATGGCAGTGTTCCACTATATTCCGCTGCATACGGCTCCCGCGGGCATGCGGTTCGGCCGTTTCCACGGGGAAGATGAATATACCACGAAGGAGAGCGAACGTCTGCTTCGACTGCCTATGTTCTACGCCCTGACCGGGGACCAGGTGACCTACATCTGCGACAAGGTGAAAGAATTTTACGCAGTAAAAGAGCAGTAAAAAGAATGCGGCGGTGATGCCGCTGCGATTGGTAAAGGAATAAAAATATGCCGGTTGTGCGAATCATACTCCTGCTTCTTTTCCTGGCGGTCATTACGCCGGGAATCGGAGCAGGAATTTGTAACTATATAAAAGAATATAAGAGGAATATCGCCTTTCACTTTCTGGCGGGCTTTCTGGCAGAGTGGGCGCTGTTTCAGCTGATTGCCGTACCGGCGATTGTAATGGGTGCGACGCTGACCGGACTTTCCGTGGTTTACGGAATACTGCTGGGGCTGTGCTTTATAGCAGGCACTGCGGTAACGGCAGCGGACAGAAAGAAAACGCCTGCCCTCAAGGTGGTGCGGGAGCCGTTCAGCAAAGGAGAAAAACGCCTGTGGGCGATTGCTCTGGCGGGAATTCTGTTGCAGCTTGTGCTGGCGGTGGTGATGGCATTTGAGGACGGCGACGATGCTTTTTATGTCACGACCTCCAACCTGTCGGTTACCTGGGACAGTATGTATCGTCTGCTTCCGTATAACTTCGGCAGCACCTCCCTGGATTTTCGGCATTGTCTGGCGCCGTTTCCTATCTGGATTGCCTTTCTTTCCAAATTGTCGGGCATTCACCCTGCTGTTTTTTCCCATACCCTGATGCCTCTTCTCCTTTTGCCCCTTGCCTACTGCATTTACGGTCTGCTGGGGTACCGGCTGCTCGGGAAAAACCGGAAAAAACTGCCGGCATTCCTGATTTTTGCGGAAGTGCTGATTTTGTGGGGCAATGTGTCGGCCTATACGGCGGAAACGTTTTTAATCAGCCGCACCAGACAGGGAAAAGCGCTTCTGTGCGCCATTGTGGTCCCTGCCATGTTTTTGCTGCTGCACATGCTGGCAGAGCGGCTTCTGTACGACAAAAAAGCAGAAAAAAGCCTCTGGCTGCTGCTTGCCATGGCTGTTTTCTCTGCGGGACTCGGAAGCACCATGGGCGATTTTTTAAGCCCGTTTCTGCTGGGAGTATTTGGACTGTGCCTGCTTTTTATGACGAAAAGATGGAAGCCCCTGCTGCCGTTGTTTTTCTGTATGGTTCCCGGTCTGTGCTATATGGTGCTGTACGCCGTGGTGAAATAAGGAGGAGCGGACTATGTTTGAACGAATAATTGCCTGCTTCGGACGGTACTGCGGAACGGGCATGATGGTGGGATTGTTTCTGGTATCCCTGATTTATCTGTTTTTCAAGGAAAAAAATAAGGCTAACCGCCTGCTTTTTGTGTATGTGCCGGCGGTTACGCTGTTAATCTATTTCTGTCCTTTGTGGGCTTGGGTGGTTTACCGGGTAATCGGAGAGGATTTATACTGGCGCTTTTTGTGGCTGCTTCCCGTGGTGCCGGTGATTGCCTATGCCGCCGTAAAAGCGGTACAGATGCTGGACAGGAAAATACAACCCTTTGCCGGAACGCTGGCGGCGCTTATCATGATTTTGTCGGGCAGCCTCATTTACCGGAGCTCCCATGTGGAATGGGCGGAAAATGCCTATCATATTCCGCAGGAGGTTATCAATGTCTGCGACATCATGGAGCCGGAGGAAGGCAAGGTAAAAGCGGCGGTTCCCTGGGAAATGTTCCAATATGTAAGGCAGTACTCGGCGAAGATAGAAATGCCCTACGGCAGGGAATATATTTTATTTGACTGGGCGGACAGAAGCGAACTGTTCTATGCGCTGACGGAGGACATCATAAATCCCGAAAAGGCAGCGGAGCTTGCCAGACAGGACGGATGTCTTTACATTGTGCTTGCGGAAACTAAGCCCATAGACGGAACACTGGAAGAGTACGGTTATGAAAAGTACGCAGAAACAGACGGATACGTTATTTACAGGGATACGGAAAAGGAATAGTATCTTATAAAACAGAATAAAAAGGACATAAACACATAAAATAGAAACACCGCAACAGTATAACACTATTGCGGTGTTTTCTTTGGCTAAAAAAAAGAGGACTATAAATCACATACATAAATCCAACTGGTCAGCCAAACCTGAACGTTTACGTCCCAAAGTCTTTTGTAGAGCTTGCCGTTTTCTTTTTTGTAATACCATTTGAGATTGACATTCGCCTGTGTGGCAATACCCATCTCCTCGGAGGAGATTAAAACATCTGCGGAAGGCACAACCTCGGCTGCGGAAGCGGTATCACTCATTCCGAAGAACAAGACACCGGACAGAGCCAGGCAGGCAGCAAACGTGCGAATCCCCTTTTTGCAAATTTTAACTGCTTTCATGGTGAATTCCTCCTTTCTTATTCATTTTCCCGGTATACGGGAATGGATGTATCATAACCCATTAAAGAGGTTACGGTCTGTGTATACTGATTTAAATGATAAATGTCGTAGGTTCCGTCTTCTTTTTCCATAATATAGGAATTCTGCGGAGTAAGGTCGAAAAATACGGTATGGGTATCATAGTCCTGTACCTGAAAAGCAAAGGCTGTGGAGGCAATAAACAGGAATGCGGCGGACAGTAAAATGACGAAAGCGCCGGCTTTTTTAGGCTTTTCGGCTTTCTCTATCAGGTAATGCACACGCTTGGTCAGCATGCCGGCATCCTCTCTTTTCGCAAATCCGATATACAGATATTCGGGAATTTCGCTGGGTTCGCATGCCTGCTCGGCAATATTTAAAATGCACTGGAGATACTCCAAAATCGTTCCCCTGTTGCCCTTGGTAACCGTGTGGTCCACGCGCAGCTCAAACATAAGGTCTGCCTGCCTGTTTAAGATGTGGCAGGCGGGATTCCACCAGAACAGAATGGTGGTAAGCTGCAGGAGCTGCTTGGTCAGGGTATCCAGATGGCGGTAGTGGGACACTTCGTGAGCCAGTACATAGTAAAGCTCCTGTTCGGTTAATTCCATGTTCTCCGGAATCAGAATGGCGGGCTGGATGACACCGCGGATAAAGGGAGCGGAAACACCGGGAATGCGGTAAACGCGGAAAACATTGCCGCGTCTGTGCCCTGCCGTCAGTTCCGCCAGAATGGAAGCATAGGGCTCCTCCTTCGTCATATCGATACCGAAACCGGCAATGAAACGGGTTACAATGACTTCTTTCCAGAGATAGCAGAATGCCATAATAATGACGCCGATACCCCAGACGGTACAGAAAACATCAAAGGCTGAAAAATAATAGCCTTGGGATTGAAATACACACCGGGAAGGGTATAATAAAAACTGCATGGATTTCTGTGAGAAAGAAATCACATGGGAAAAACCGAAATAAAAGGGAAAGAAGAGCCGCACCATGGCAAGCAGAAGCAGCACCACAATGGAATTGTAGGGCATCCGGCACAACAGCTTTTTCCGTTTCATAATGAAAGCGCAGATGCAGATAAGAAGATTGGAGGTAAGGATTGCCTGTATGATAGAAAATGTGGTGATGTAAATATACATAAGAGTTTCATCCTTTCTCCGTTCGTAAATGCCCTGCACGGTTTCCCAAAAGTAAAAATCACTTTAATTATAAAATTTATGTAAAGTTATGTCAATTTATAAATATAAAAATTATAAAATCAGAGAGGATATACGAAAGATATGAAGAAAGTACTGCTGTTAGTCTGCATTGCCCTGCTTCTTTGCCAGGCAGGCTGCACCCGCGTCCCGCAGGACAAGGAATATGTCATCTTAAAAACCATAGAGGAAAATCCGGAAGAATACTACAGCATTTTCGGACTGAACAAAGGTCTGGTACTGCTCCGGGTGTTCGGAAAGGACGGCACTGTGCTGGAAACCAGTATCGTAAAGAAAGTGGAAGCCGCAGATTACGAGGCGGAAAGCGGATTTTTAAGGGTTCAGGCGGAATGGGAAGACGGCACGAGGCAGAGCTGGTTCTATGATATAGAAGAGTACCGGAGGTCTAAGGGATTTCCGGCGGACGCCGAATACATCGGTGAAAATCTGGTACGGTATACAAAAGAAAATACCAACGGTGCGGCGGAAACCGTAACCGTCAATATTTATACAGGAGAGATACAGGAATGATAACGGAAGAGGATTTGCAAAAAATAAAAGCGTTACGGAAAACACTGCACAGTATGCCGGAAAAATCCGGGGAGGAAATCAAAACAAAAGCCTGCCTGATGGCATTTCTTAAGGAGAATACTTCTTTGCAGACAGAGGACAGGGGCAGCTATTTCTTCGCGTATGCGAAAGCTCCCGGTGCGAAAATGCCTCCGGCAGCATTCCGGGCGGATATGGATGCCGTGTGTGGAAAGGATGGAAAACCGGGGCATTTCTGCGGACATGACGGACACAGCAGTATTCTGTCGGGGCTGGCGCTTACCCTGGATAAAGAAAAGGAAAAGCTTTCCCGGGATGTATACCTGATTTTTCAGCCGGCGGAGGAAACCGGTGAGGGCGCCGCTGTCTGCAGGGAGCTTATTAAGGAAAAGAATATCGAAAGAATATACGGACTGCACAATATTCCGGGCTATCCCGAAAAAACGGTGCTGCTCAAAAAAGGAACTTTTGCCTGTGCATCCACCGGTCTGGAAATCCGTATGACGGGGACTCCCAGTCATGCCGCTTATCCCGAAGCCGGCAAAAATCCCGGTACGGCCCTGGCGGAGCTGCTGCTTTCCATAGAGGCGCTGACAAAGAAAATACGGGAACAGGAGAGCTTTGTGCTGATGACCCTTATCGGTATGGAAATCGGAAGTGAAAGCTATGGCGTTTCGGCATCCGATGGGGTGCTGCGTCTTACGGTAAGAGGAGAGAGAGAAAGTGTATTTTCCCGTTATCTGGAAGAAATACGCAGGCTGGCAGGCGAAAAAGCAGGCGCTGGAGGATTTACCCTTCAAATGAAAGAAATCGAGCGTTTCCCGGCAACGGAAAACCATACGGAATGTGTGGAAGCGGTAGAAAGGGCGGCAAAGGAACTGGGACTTGCCACGGAAGAACTGGCAGTTCCCATGCGCTGGTCAGAGGATTTCGGCTATTATTTACAGGACACAAAGGGCGCATTCTTCGGCATCGGAGACGGCGAAGGACACGCCCAGTTACATACGGAGCATTTTGAATTCCCGGACAGCATACTGCCCGCAGCAGTGGCTCTTTTTGAAAAATTACTGTTTCTGTAAGTTCTGCAAGGCGGTCAGGGAGTCGTACATCCGCTTTGCAATCAGTTTCCGTCCTTCCTCATTGAGATGCAGATTGTCAGTGAGGTAGTCGGAAGCGATATCTTCATGGATGGCGCCGTAGAAGTTGTCTACGAAGGACACCTGGTTGTCGAATGCGGTTTCGTATTCCTTCATAAAGTACAGGGACAGTCCTACATTCCATTCGTTTTTCTGTATATCACTGCTCACATACTTTCCGTTTTCATCAACAGCATAGGCAAATGTGGGGGACATAACCACGATATCGACCCAGGGGTAGGCATTCCGGAGGTCATCTATTCCGGCGGTCAGGGAGCCGGCAATGTAGCGGGGCTCATCGGGTATCTGGTCGTGGTAAATCATGCTGTTTTCCAGATAGTCGCTGCCGTCGTACATAATGTAAACCATATCCACGGTCCGAAAATCCAGAGAAAACAGTTCATCCATGGAGGATTGTAAGCCTGCGGGTACAGCTTCCATGGAAGCATAGGCTTCCTCCAGACGGGTTTTGTCGCCGGACACCAGAGAAGAAATCAGGTAGGAAAAACTGAATGCATCCATGGGATAATCGGTGGTAAAAGGATTTTCATGGGCAGCCAGCAGGGAGTCCGCCACGGCATAATTGTAAACAACAGCCTGGGAGTCTTTGGCAAACAGGCTGCAGACGCTGCTGTCGCTGTCCTTGTCATCCGCGAAGGGCGCATTGCCGAAGCAGACAACGGTAGTTACCCCGTCATCCTCGGGAAATGTGCCGTCATCCTGCATGGGATTGGCGGTAAAATAGTCGTAGGTTTCGATTTCCGGGTTTTCCGGTGTGGGAATGGCATCAATGTCTTCCTGGGTAATCCGGTTGCCGAAAGTCTTGTACTTATAGAAGCAGAGACCCAGGATGCCGAGAATGAGAATGCCTAAAACAAGGTGGATGCTGACACGCAGGCGTTTTTCTTTTCTGCCCAGGGCATCCTCCGCATCGTCGTCCTCTGCGGTATCTTCGTCCTCATCGTCGTATTCTTCGTAGTCGTCGCCGGCTTCTTCCATATCCATGTCGTTCTCATCTGTATCGCTTTCGTCTGTATCCGCATCGTCAATGTCATCTGCGTCAATTTCTTTCGCAGCATCGTCGTATTCTTCGGTATCATCCGCATCTTCTACATCAACGTCTAAATCTTCTATTTCCAAATCGTCCCAGCCGTCATCGAAATCCTCTGCCGGGGAATACCCTTTTTTTTCTGTCATTTTCTTTTTATCCATGGTCGTACAACCTTTCTGTGGGGCATGCGCCGTGTCTTTTGTTTCAGTATTGCCCGGAAGCCCGGGATGTAAACTGATTGTACTATTCTTCGGAAAAACTGTAAAGCAAAGTTGCAAAGTTTCTATTTTTTTTAGAAATGATACAAACCCGATACAATTTAACGGAAAATAGGAAAAGAAAAAGGGAACGAAGCCGTTTCTTACGAAAAATTAAGAAATTTCTAATAGTATGAGAGCGCCTGAAACTTGAACGGCCCACAGAATAATGTTATACTAATCAGTATCTATGGATGGAAAGGTATGGGATACATGAGAAAGTTGTTTGGACATAAAAAACAATATACAGATGATGACTTCGACATGGAAGATTTTGATACAGACTTCGATGCGGAAGAAACCTACGGCGAAGAGGGCGACTATGAGGAAGCTTACGACGGCGAAGGGTATGAAGACGGCGTCGAATACGAAGAAGCTTATGAGGACGGAGCCGAAGACGGAGTCGAATACGAAGAGGCTTACGAGGACGGAGCCGAAGACGGCGTCGAATACGAAGAAGCCTACGAGGATGGAGCCGAAGATGGTGTCGAATACGAAGAGGCTTACGAGGACGGAGCTGAAGACGGTGGCGAATACGAAGAGGCTTACGAGGACGGAGCTGAAGACGGTGTCGAATACGAAGAAGCTTATGACGGCGAAGGTGAGTACGGCGTTCAGCTTTATGATGCCAATGCCGCAGTAGCGGAATACGAGCCCGGCGAAGAATACGAACCGGACGGCGCCTATGTGGATTTGGACGAAGCCGGCGGGGACTATGAGGACGAATACGAAGAGGACGAGGAAGATGACGACGATGAGCCTCTGCCCTGGAGCGCCATGACCGACCTCAATTTCTTCCAGAAAGTATGGTATTCCCTGGTGCATATGAGCGCCATTGACCGTGTAATTACCACTTCCGGCGTACTGGTGCTTGTACTGGCGCTGGTGGCAGGCACCATTTATGTGGACAATCTGACCAAGAAAAACAAACCCGCTTCCCAGTCGGTGGCATCTATCGGCAGCAGCATGGACGGTATCCGTGTTGTGGGAGAAGACGGACTGATGGCTGTGGCGGATGCGGAAAAGGCAAGAATTGATGCAGCCAACGCCATTCAGGATGACGAGCAGAAAGATTACGACGAAAACGAATATACCAAGGATGTAACGGTAACCATGAATACCACATCCATTGAAAAGGACCTGAAGATTAAATTCGTCAACAGCAAGACCAACAAGCTGATTGCCAATGTACCGTTCTCCGTAACGGTGGAAACACCCGACAAAAAGACGGAAACCTGGACGGACGATGACATGGACGGCATTATTTACAAAACCGGCATCACGCCCGGCAAGTACAGTGTTGCCATGAATGCGCTTACGGACGAAAAGTACAAGGACTACGAAATCAGCACCACTGCCAAGAAAGTGGATGTCCGGAAAGAAATTGCCTACCAGCAGGTAGACGTTTCCGACGAAATCAAGAAAGAATCGGAAGTAGATTCCAAGAAGGAAGATACCATGATTAACGATACCGAACAGGAGTCCACCCTGACGGATACCGTTGCCTGGGTGGAGTCCACGAAAACGGTTATTGAAGCCACCTACACCGCCATTGACAGAAAGAATGTGAAGGACCCCATGACCTCTGCCAAGGCAGGCACCTACATCCGCACGGCGGAGTTGAACGTCAGCGGTTTCAGCCTGCAGGTGGGAGAAAGTAAGAAACTTGTATATTCCGCAAACATCGGCAATGTAAGTTTCGGTCAGGCAACCTATACGAATTACGACGAAAAAATTATCCGTGTCGACTCCGACGGAACCATAACGGGACTTACGTCAGGCAGTACGAATCTGACAGTCACCGTACAGGGTACGATTAAGGAACCCGACACTTCCGGCAACAATGTCGACAAGACGGATACTTTCACCGGTAACTGCACAATAAATGTTACAGAGGCAAAGGTGGCGGTTACGAACATTACCCTTGACAATACTTCCCTGACACTGGCGGAGGGCGGTGTGGCTACTTTAAAGGCTACCGTAGTGCCGGACAATGCCAGCAACAAGGCGGTTACCTGGACTTCCTCCAACGCCGACGTGGCAACGGTTGACGGCAACGGTACGGTTACTGCCAGGAAAGAAGGCACCGCAGATATTACCGTAGCTTCCCAAGAAAATCCTGCTATTACGGCAGTATGCAAGGTTACGGTCATGAAAAAGACGGACAGCCGTACCCTTTCCTTAAGTCAGAGCAATCTTTCCCTGGCACCCAATGCCAAGGCGGAAATCAAGGCAATTATCGGCAACAGCGATGCCGCCGGCTCCAAGGACGGTACCCTGGAATATACACTGGATAATACGGATGTGGCTTCTGTTTCCATGGGAACCTTAAAGGACGGCACGGCAACCATTACCGTAACCGGTAAAAAAGCAGGCGTTGCCATGCTGACCGTAAAGTTAAAGGACAGCTCCCTTACGGCAGTATGTACCATTACCGTACAGGAAAACACCCTGAAATTAGATAAGAGCACCTTAAGCATTATGCCCGGAAGCAAGGGTACGGTGACGGCTACGGCAGGAAGCACAACCGGTACCTTTTCCGCAGACACTTCCGACAAAAATATTGCCACCGTAAAGATTTCCGAAACCAAGAAGTCTTCCGACGGCAGCAGCTTAACGGCAACCGTAGAGGTTACCGGCGTCAAGACCGGCTCCGCTACCGTTACCGTAAATTATACCGACAACGGCTTTACCCAGAGCCAGACTTTTACCGTTAAGGTAGCGGCAAAGGAAGGCAAGCTGATGGATACCAGCAACAGACAGCTCTACGTGCTGACTTCCGACAACAAATACCGGGAAGCCACTTATGCGGACTATTACGACACCACCATCAAAACCTTCTATATTAAGACAGAGGGCAAGATAAAGTACACCGGCTGGCAGACCATTGACGGCAGACTGTATTTCTTTGATGCGGCAGGCAACAAGGTGACCGGCGAACAGGTTATCCAGGGCGCAAAGTACAATTTTGCAAGCGACGGCTCTCTGATTACCGGCAGCGGCAGCTTCGGTATCGATGTTTCCAAGTGGAACGGCAGCATCGACTGGACGGCTGTAAAGAATTCCGGTGTCAACTATGTCATTATCCGCTGCGGTTACCGAGGTTCCTCTACCGGCGCACTGGTAGAAGACCCGAAATTCAAGGCAAACATTCAGGGCGCCAATGCAGCAGGTCTTAAGGTGGGCGTTTACTTCTTCTCCCAGGCGGTCAACAAGGCGGAAGCGGTAGAGGAAGCATCCATGACCATTGAACTGATTAGAAAATACAAGATTTCCTATCCGGTCTTCCTGGACGTGGAAGGCAGCGGCGGACGCGGTGACAAGGTAGATAAAGCGACCAGAACGGATGTTATCAAGGCGTACTGCGAAACCGTACAGAATGCAGGCTATACCGCAGGTGTTTATGCCAACAAGAGCTGGCTGACAAACAAGATCGATGCCGGACAGCTCAGCAAATACAAAATCTGGCTGGCACAGTATGCGGCAACTCCGACCTACACCGGTCGTTATGACATGTGGCAGTACAAGTCCACCGGTAAGATTTCCGGTATCAGCGGCAACGTGGACTTGAACATCAGCTATCTGGGCTATTAAACCGGATACCATGCAAGTTAAGAAAGCAATTATATAAGGGACAGAAAGGAGATAAGCATGAGAACTTATCTGGTAACAGGAGGAGCCGGCTTTATCGGTTCCAACTACATTCATTACATGTTCAAAAAATACGGGGATGAAATCCGCATCATCAATGTGGACGCACTCACCTATGCAGGCAACCTGGAAAACTTAAAGGACGTGGAGAAAAGGGACAATTACACTTTTGTGAAAGCCAATATCTGCGACAAGGAAGCCATCCGCAAGGTATTCAGGGAAAACGACATCGACAGAGTGGTGCATTTCGCAGCGGAAAGCCATGTTGACAGAAGCATCCGCAACCCGGAAGTATTTGTTCAGACCAATGTATACGGTACGGCTGTTATGTTAAACTGCGCCAAGGAAGCATGGGAGCTTCCGAACGGCAGCTTCAGGGAAGGCAAGAAATTCCTGCATGTTTCCACAGATGAGGTTTACGGTTCCCTGGAAAAAGACGATGAGTTCTTCTATGAAACCACTCCTTATGCTCCCCACAGCCCTTATTCAGCAAGCAAGGCAGGCTCCGATATGCTGGTAAAGGCATATATGGACACCTATCATTTTCCTGCCAACATTACGAACTGCTCCAACAACTACGGACCTTACCAGTTCCCGGAAAAGCTGATTCCGCTTATTATCAACAATGCACTGCATGGCAAGAAGCTTCCGGTATACGGCGACGGTAAAAATGTGCGCGACTGGCTCTATGTGGAAGACCACGCCAAGGCGATTGATATGGTGCAGGAACAGGGCAGACTGTTTGAAACCTACAACATCGGCGGACACAACGAAAAACAGAACATCGAGATTATTCATATCATTCTGGATACCCTGCAGGAAATGCTGCCGGACGGAGACGAAAGAAAGGCATGGATTAACGAAAGCCTGATTACCTACGTGGAGGACAGAAAGGGACATGACAGACGTTATGCCATTGCACCCGATAAGATTAAGGCAGAAATCGGCTGGTATCCCGAAACCATGTTTAAGGACGGAATCAAAAAGACCATTGCCTGGTATTTTGAACATGAGGACTGGATGAAAAATGTGACCAGCGGGGATTATCAGAAGTATTACAGTGAAATGTACGAATAATCCGTGAAACACGATTACTTGGGAACGGCTTTCGCTGTTCCCATTTTCCATATTCTGTGATAAAATAAATCTAACTGACCTGAAAGGAGACATTCCATGAAAGGAATTATTTTAGCCGGAGGATCCGGTACCAGACTGTACCCGCTTACCAAAGCCATTTCCAAACAGATTATGCCTGTTTACGATAAACCCATGATTTATTATCCGTTGTCCATCCTGATGCTGGCAGGGATTAAGGAAATTCTGATTATTTCCACACCCAGGGATTTACCGGTATTTGAGGAGCTGTTAGGCGACGGCAGCCAGCTCGGCATGCAGCTTTCCTATGCGGTTCAGGACAGGCCCAGAGGACTGGCGGATGCCTTTATCATCGGCGCGGATTTCATTGGCAATGACAGAGTAGCGCTGATTTTGGGCGACAATATTTTCTACGGACAGAGTTTTTCCAAAGTACTTAAAGAAGTGGCATCCCGGGAAAAGGGCGCGACGATTTTCGGCTATTATGTAAGAGACCCGAGAGAGTACGGCGTAGTGGAATTTGATGAAAACGGCAAGGCCCTTTCCATCGAAGAAAAGCCGGAGCATCCCAAGAGCAATTACGCGGTGCCGGGACTTTACTTCTATGACAATGATGTAGTGGAAATTGCGAAAAACGTAAAACCCTCTGCAAGAGGTGAAATTGAAATTACCAGCATCAACAATGAGTATCTGCAGAGGGGAACTCTGCGTGTGGAAACACTGGGAAGGGGCTTTGCATGGCTGGATACCGGCAATCACGATGCCCTGCTGGATGCGGCGGATTTCGTGGCGGCTTTCCAGAAACGGCAGGGACTTTACATTTCCTGTATCGAGGAAATCGCCTACAAGCGCGGATTTATTACAAGAGAGCAGCTTTTGACTTTAGCGGAGCCGCTTATGAAGACGAATTACGGTAAATATTTAACAGAGGTTGCAAATGGACTCTAAATGGAAACGAACGGCGGTCTGTGTTTCAGCGTGCATGTGTCTGCTGTTGCTGTTACTGGTTCTGTTTACCAACTTTCCCAAAAGGAAGGGGACGGCGGATGCCGGCGGCGCAGTGACGAATGTGGGAACACAGACGGAGCAGGATACCGGTGCCGGACAGCAGGTAGGGGATAAAAGCAATCTGTCCGCTTTTTTGCAGGATGAATATTTCTTTGACCGGGACACGAAGGATACCGACCGTTTATATGATGAAACGAACCGGCTTTCCCTGATTGTGACGTCTGTGGAAAAGGATTTGCGCGTGCAGATTGTGGACAGGGACAACAAACCGGTGGAGGGAGAAAGCTTTTATATCACCTTAAACGGCAAGGACGAATACAAGGATCTGGATAAAGACGGTGTGATTTACATCGGGGACCTTCCCGCCGGGGAGTATGAGGTGGCGTTAAAGCCCATAAGCGGCTACCGTACGCCCCTAAGCGCCACGGATGTCCGGGTAAAGGACAAGGTGGAGTATGTGGTGATAGATGACATTTCCCTGCTTATCAAAACCGAAGCGGAAATTGATGCGGAAGCGGAAGACAGTGCCGAAGCCAATACCGATGGGGACGATACCGAAATCCGGCAGGCATCCGGAGTCTCCAAGACCGGTGTGCTGGGAATTGACGTTTCCAAGTGGCAGAAGGAAATCGACTGGGACAAGGTGAAGAACGAGGGTGTGGATTTTGCCATTATCCGCTGCGGCTACCGCGGTTCCGTTACCGGCAGTCTGGTGGAGGACCCTTATTTTGAACAGAATATCAAAGGCGCCCAGGCAGCGGGCATCAAGGTGGGCGTATATTTCTTTACCCAGGCGGTAAACGAAGTGGAAGCCGTCGAAGAGGCAAGTATGGTCGTCAGTCTGGTGCGTGACTACGAACTGCAGTACCCCGTGTTCATCGATACGGAAGGTGCAGGCGGAAACGGCAGGGCGGATTCCTTAAATGTGGAAGAACGAACCGCTGTCTGCGAGGCGTTCTGCACCACCGTAAAAAATGCCGGTCTGGAGGCGGGCGTGTATGCCAGTCGCAACTGGTATAACAATAAACTTACGGCAAATACGCTGGAGTCCTACGCCATCTGGCTTGCTGAATACCGGAGTGTGCCCCTGTATCAGGGTTATTACCAGATGTGGCAGTATACCTCTAAAGGTAAAATCAACGGCATTAACGGCAATGTGGATTTGAATGTAAGTTACAGGAAATGATGGATAGACAGGAAAGGCAAGGTTTTAATATGGGAAAGATTACAGTGGAAACATGCGAAATCGAGGGCTTAAAAATTCTGACCCCGCAGGTATTCGGGGATAACAGAGGCTACTTTATGGAAACCTACAATTACAACGATTACAAGGCAGCCGGTATTGACCTTAATTTTGTGCAGGACAACCAGTCCGCATCCAAGAAGGGTGTGTTGCGCGGTTTGCATTTTCAGAAGCAGTTCCCGCAGGACAAGTTAGTCCGGGTTATCCGCGGAGAAGTTTTTGACGTGGCAGTGGATATGCGTCCGGAGTCGGAAACCTTCGGCAAATGGTACGGCGTGCTTCTTTCCGAAGAAAACAAAAAGCAGTTTTTCATTCCGAAGAATTTTGCACACGGTTTTCTGGTGCTTTCCGATTATGCGGAGTTCTGCTATAAGTGTACGGACTTTTATCATCCCGGCGATGAGGGCGGTATTTCCTACAAGGACCCGGATATCAAGGTAGAGTGGCCGATTCCGGAGGGCATGGAGCTTATTTTATCCGAAAAGGACACCAAATGGGGAAGCTTCCGGGAATATGCAAAAGAACTGGGAAAGGCATAAGCACTTACTATGAAGAAAAAGATTTCAAAAAAGACGGGCATTCTGCTCTTTTATATAGCGGCGCTTATTATGGCATGCCTGATTGTGTTCCATAAAAATCCGAATGCCCGGGCAGCGGAGGAAAATCTCAAAAAGATTATTTCCGTTGTGGTAATTTTAGTTTCCTGCGTATTGTTTACGGCACTCTACGATAAAGTGACCGGTCTGCCGGTGGAGCTGTACCAGAACCGGCATTTAATCTGGAAACTGGCAAAGAACGACTTTAAAAAGCGGTATGCGGGCTCCTATCTCGGTGCGGTATGGGCAATGGTGCAGCCGGTGATTACGGTTGTCATGTACTGGCTGGTGTTTGATGTGATTATGGGCAGCGCCGGTATGGCAATGCGGGGCGGCAGCGACATTCCGTTTGTGCTCTTTTTAACTGCCGGTCTGGTTCCGTGGTTTTATTTTAACGAAGCCTGGACAAACGGCACCATGGCGCTTTTGGAGTACAATTATTTAGTCAAAAAAGTGGTGTTCAAGATTAGTATTCTGCCGATTATCAAGGTCATCGGCGCTACTTTTGTGCATGTGTTTTTTGTATGCATTCTGCTTCTGATTGCCGCTTTTTACGGTTATACCCCCACTTTGTATACCCTGCAGATTTTTTATTACAGCTTCTGCACCTTTGTTCTGGTACTGGCATTAAGCTACACCACTTGCTCCTTAGTGGTATTTATGCGCGATATTTCCCAGATTATCAGCATTATGCTGCAAATCGGCATGTGGGCGACTCCCATTATGTGGAACTTCGATGCCATCAGTCCTACCTGGGCGAAAATCTTAAAATTGAATCCCATGGTTTATATTGTAAACGGATACCGGGATGCCATTTACGGTCATTCCTGGTTTTTTGAGGACTTCTTTTCTACCATGTATTTCTGGATTTTTACGGTCGTGGTATTCGGTATCGGCGCCGTGGTATTTAAGAAGCTGAAAGTGCATTTCGCGGATGTGCTGTAATGAAGAGCGGAAAGGTAAGAGCAATGGATAATCAGGAAAGAAAGCCTGCAATTACGGTCAAAGACCTTAAAAAAGTATATAAACTCTATGACAAGCCCTCGGACCGGTTCAAGGAAGCCTTTGGACTGACCCGGAAGAAGGCAAAGGAGCATTATGCCTTAAACGGTGTGTCCCTTGAGATTTTTCAGGGGGAAACCGTGGGTATTATCGGTACCAACGGCTCAGGTAAATCCACTATCTTAAAGATTATTACCGGTGTCTTAAGCCCTACTTCGGGGGAAGTAAACGTAAACGGCAGAATTTCGGCGCTGCTTGAGCTGGGTGCGGGCTTTAACATGGAATACAACGGCATTGAAAATGTGTACTTAAACGGCACCATGATGGGCTTTTCCCAGAAGGAAATCGATGCCAAGCTGCCGGAAATTTTGAAATTTGCGGACATAGGCGACTATGTGTACCAGCCGGTAAAGACCTATTCCAGCGGTATGTTCGTGCGCCTGGCTTTTGCGGTTGCAATCAATATCGAGCCGGAAATCCTCATTGTGGATGAGGCACTTTCCGTCGGCGACGTTTTCTTTCAGGCAAAATGCTACCACAAATTTGAAGAATTTAAGAAAATGGGTAAGACCATTGTATTTGTCAGCCACGATTTAAGCAGTATCAGCAAATACTGCGACCGGGTATACCTCTTAAATCAGGGTAATCTTTTAGGTGAAGGCAGCCCCAAGGAAATGATTGACGCCTTCAAGCGGGTGCTGGTGGGTCAGTATGAAATCCACGACAAGGAAGATACGGATATCCATATTCCCGAAAACGTGTTAAATCCCGAGCTTCTGGAATACGGTACCAAGCAGGCGGAAATGACGGAATTTTACATTACCGACGATAAGGGCGTGAAGACCACCGCCATTATTAAGGGCACGGAGTTCACCATTCATGTAAAGGTGGCGTTCCACGATAGGATTGTTGCCCCGATTTTTGCGTTTTCTTTTAAGAATATCAAGGGCACGGAAATTACCGGCACCAACAGCATGATAGAAAAGGCATTTTTGGAGCCTGTGGAAGCGGGCAGGGTAAAGGAAGTAACTTTTCAGCAGAATATGAGCCTGCAGGGCGGGGAATACCTGCTTTCCTTAGGTGTTACGGGCTATGAGGGCAGCGAATTCCAGGTTTACCACAGATTGTACGATGTTTTGAATGTAACCGTGGTTTCCGACAAGGACACGGTGGGCTTTTATGATATGAATTCTAAGGTAGAGGTAAAGAATGCCGCAAAGGATAAGGTGATACCCTACCGGCAGGAGGCGTAATGGCAGAAAACGTAACGGAACAGATTGGAAAAATCACACTGGATTTAGCACATTATCCCGGTGAGGATTTATACTGCGACGGCAAGGTGGAGGACGAGCTTCTTTCCATCGTGAAGGACTATGCACAGGTGGAGTACCAGCAGATTATCGAGGAAAAGAAAAGCTGGCCCATTCTGTATCATTTATCCCCTCTCAGGGAAAACATTGTGGACTGGATTCCCATGAAGCACACGGAAAAGGTGCTGGAGGTGGGAAGCGGCTGCGGTGCCATTACGGGCGCTCTTTCCCGGAAAGCGGGGGAAGTGACCTGCGTGGACCTTTCCAAAAAGCGGAGCATGATAAATGCCTACCGCCATGCGGAGTGTGAAAACGTGACCATCCATGTGGGCAATTTCAAGGACATTGAGCCGGATTTGCCGGATAATTTCGATTATATTTTTCTGATTGGCGTGTTTGAGTACGGACAGAGCTATATGGGAAGCAAAACGCCCTTTGAAGATTTCTTAAATATGATTAAGAAGCACCTGGCACCCGGAGGCAGGATTGTCATTGCCATTGAAAACAAATACGGACTGAAATATTTTGCCGGCTGCAAGGAAGATCATCTCGGCACTTATTTTTCCGGAATTGAGAATTACGAAGCGGGCGGCGGGGTACGCACCTTTTCGAGAAAAGGTCTGGAAAAGATTTTTGCATCCTGTGGGGTAGGGAAGTATCATTTCTATTACCCGTACCCGGATTATAAGTTCATGACCACTCTGTATTCGGACGAATATCTGCCCGGCAAGGGAGAATTATCAAATAACATGCGTAATTTTGACAGGGACAGAATGCTTCTGTTCGATGAAAAGAATGCGTTTGACGGCATTGTGGAGGACAAGCTGTTTCCTGTGTTCAGCAATTCCTATGAGGTGATTATCGGGGACGGCTTCGATGTGAAGTATTCCCGCTTTTCCAACGACAGGGCAGCGGAGTACCGTATCCGCACGGATATCTGCCGGGATGCGGAGGGAAAGGCACATGTAGAAAAACATCCGTTATGTAAAGAAGCGGAGGAGCATATCCGCGGTATGGCGGATGCCTACCGGTCCCTGCTTGCAAGGTATGAGGGCGGCAATATTTCCGTGAACACCTGCACGCTTAGGGAAGAGGACGGAAAGGTGTGGGACAGCTTTGAATTCCTGCCCGGCAGACTGCTTTCCGAGCTTTTGGACGAATGTCTGGAGAAGGACGATTTGGAGGGCTTTCATAAGCTGTTCTGCGAATACGTGGAAAGAACTGGCTACAATCCCACCTATCCGGCAGCGGATTTTGACATGATTTTCAGCAATATCATGGTGGATGGTGACAAGTGGTCCATCATTGATTACGAATGGACCTTCGGCAAGGAAGTGGACCCGAAGGAGCTGGCTTTCCGGGCGGTGTACTGTTATCTTCTGGAAAATGAGAAAAGAAATAAATTAAATTTGGATTTAATAATGGAAAAACTGGCAATTACCGAGGAAGAAGCGGAGAATTTCCGGGAGCGGGAAAGGGAATTTCAGGAATTTGTAACCGGCCGGCACAAATCCATGGCGCAGATGCGGGATTTAATCGGCAACCGGGTGCTTGACCCCAGAAAAATGATTGAACGCATGCAGGATATGGCGGGCATAAGCCGGGTGCAGGTCTATGAAGATGACGGCAAGGGCTTTTTTGAAGAGAATTCTTACTTTGTAAAGGATGCCTATGTAGGGGAACAGGATGTGGAAGTGACCCTTTCCGTGGACGGAAATGTGCAGATTTTACGAATTGACCCCGCCATGACTTCCTGCGTGGTGACGGTGGAGGAACTTTTATTTAACGGCGTTCCCGTGCCCACACAGGATAAGAAGATTTTCTACACAAACGGCAAAGTGGCAAGACCTTCGGCAACCTGTATTTTTGCCACAACAGACCCCAACCTTTATATCAAAGTGGCGGATTTGGACAGAAAAGCGGAAAATGAGCTTTTTGCCAGATTAAAGGTGGTGCCTGTGCCGGAGCGTATGGCGGCGGACATGGCGGCAAGTGTCAAAAAGATTTTTTAACAACCGGGAAGGAATTACAAATTTGGGTATCAAAAGCTTTCTGAAACAGGGGATGGCATACGGTCTGGACAGGCAGTACGAGAAAAAATGCGCCTCCCGTAAAATTTTATACAAAGACTGGGTGGCATCCATGGAAGAAGCGGAAGCGGGTGCAGCATCCGCCGGAGAGCGTGCGGAAGCTGTTTTTCTTTCCGATGCAGAGGCCGGTGCCTGGGCGGACGGCGCCAAAGAACGAGCCGAGGCTTTTCTTTCTGCGCACCCGGAGGTCTGCGTGGTCTACGGGGACGAGGATGTGGAAACCGCACCGGGACAGTACGAAAATCCGTGGCTGAAGCCCTGCTGGTCGCCGGATACCTACCTGTGGAAGGACTATCTGGGAGAGGCGGTAGCGGTACGGAAATCCTTTTACGAAAAGACGGAGGAGAAATCCCGTGACGGACTGCTGAAAGCGGCGGGCGCATTTACAAAGGGCTGCCAAAGCATTGCCCATATAAACGGCATTCTGTTCCACCGGAAAACGGACTGGTTTACCGGGGAAACGAACAGCAACATGACTGAGAAAATAAACAGCGGCAAGACCGGGGAAAAAACGGCGCCGCACGGCGTGGAAAATAAGCCCTATATTTCCGTGATTATTCCTTCCAAGGACAACGCGGTTGTCTTAAAGAAGTGCCTGGACACCCTGAAAAAAACGGCGGCGGACATTTCTTACGAAGTGCTTCTGGTGGACAACGGAAGCGGCGAAGCGGTCAAAAAGAAAATAGAAGAAATGACGGCGGATGCGCCGGATATCCACTATATATACGAACCCATGGAATTTAACTTTTCCAAAATGTGCAATCTGGGGGCAGAAAGAGCAAAAGGCAGTCTGCTGCTGTTTTTAAATGACGATATCGAAGCCGTGCATACCGGATGGCTTTCCGATATGGCTAAGCTGGCAGAGCTTCCCCATACAGGGGCGGTGGGCTGCAAGCTGCTTTACCCGGATACGGATAAAATCCAGCATGCGGGTATTACGAACCTTCCCATGGGACCGGTTCACAAGCTGCAGTTTTTAAGAGATAACAAGTGTTATTATGATAACCGGAACAGAGGAATACGGAATGTATCTGCTGTGACGGCTGCGTGCCTTATGGTAAGAAGAGAAGTTTTTGAAGAAGCGGGCGGCTTCTGCGAAAGCATGCAGGTTGCCTTCAACGATGTGGATTTCTGTTTTACCCTTCTGGAAAAGGGCTATTACAACGCGGTCTGCAACCATATACATCTTCTGCACCATGAGTCTTTAAGCAGGGGAGCGGACGAGTCCGAGGAGAAGTTAAAGCGGCTTCACCGGGAACGCACCATGCTCTACGACAGGCACCCGGGGCTTACCGGAAAGGACCCGTTTTACCATGACTGGCTGAACCGCACGGGTCTGGATACCCGCATCCAGCCGGCTTATCAGTCGGGCAGGGAAATTGCGGATGTGCAGACAGCCAAGGAAGTGGTGAGGGAAAGCAACGAAGCCTATGTGTTAAAGAATGCCCGAAAGGACAGATGCCTTTTGGTGCGCATTGAGGCGGCGGACGCTTCCCATATTTCGGGATACGGCGTGGTGCTCGGCAGCGACAATGCCTGCTTTACCGGAAAGCTTTTACTGGAAAGAAAGGGCAGACAGCCCGCCGTGTACGAGCTGGATTTTACGGAACAGTACCGGCAGGATTTACAGGAAAATATGCCCGACCAGAAAAATGTGGCGCTCTGCGGCTTTCATGTGAACATAGCGGAGCCTCTTCCCGAGGGAGAGTACCGCATCGGCATGCTTGCCACGGATAAGATATCCGGCAGCAGCCTTATGAATTACAGTAACCGGACGTTTATCGTTGCCCGGACATAACAGAAAGGCATGGATATAGAAATGGACTATAAAGAAGCCTACGAAAAAGAACACTTGAAAAATGCGGAGCTGGCAGGCAGGGTGGCAGATCTGGAAATGCAGAAGGAAGACCTTAGCTACAAGCTGGACCGCATTAAAAACAATCCGCTTTTTAAGGCATCCAAACCGGCAAGGAATGTGATGCACTGGGCTATCCGCCAGAAGAACCGGCTGGCAGGCTGCGGAGGTCCGAAAGGCGTTGTGCGCAAATTAAAACAGAAAAAGCAGGAAAAAAGCGTCATGAGAAGCTATGGTACGGACAGCTTTCCCAGTCCGGAAGAAGCAAGAAAAGAGCGCGAAACCGTATTTGAAAGACCTGTGAAGGTCAGCATTCTGGTGCCGCTTTACAATACGCCGAAGGAATTTCTGACGGCGATGATTGACTCCGTACTGGCACAGACTTATGAAAACTGGGAGCTCTGTCTGGCGGACGGCTCCGATGAGGCACACAAGGAAGTGGGAGAAATCTGTACTTCCTACGTGGAAAAAGAAGGGGACAGAAAGCGCATCCGCTATGAAAAACTGGCGGAAAACAAGGGCATTTCCGGCAATACCAATGCCTGCTATGCCATGTCTACCGGAGAATATATCGGTCTGTTTGACCACGACGACATTCTGCATCCCTCCGCACTGTACGAATACGTGAAAGCCATTAACGAACAGGGCGCGGACTATATTTACTGTGATGAAACCACTTTTAAGAACGGCGATATCAACAAAATGCTGACCATGCATTTTAAGCCGGACTATGCCATTGACAACTTACGCGCCAACAACTATATCTGCCATTTCAGTGTATTTGCCAGAAAACTTTTAGATGGTACGGAACTGTTCCGTTCCCAGTTTGACGGCAGCCAGGACCACGATATGATTTTACGCCTGACGGATAAGGCAAAAAAAATTGTGCACATACCGAGACTTTTGTACTACTGGCGTTGCCATGCGGGCAGTGTGGCTTCCGGCATTGAGGCAAAGACCTATGCCATCGAGGCGGCAAAAGGCGCCGTGGCGGACCATCTGCGTAAGCACGGTTTCCGCAATTTCAAAATTGAGAGCACCAGAGCCTTTGAAACCATATTCCGTATCCGCTATGAAGTACTGGGAAATCCGAAAATCTCCATTATCATTCCCAACAAGGATCATGTGGCGGATTTGCGGAGAGCGGTGACTTCCATTCTGGAAAAATCCACCTATGACAATTACGAAATCATTATTGTGGAGAACAACAGCGAAACGGAAGAAATTTTCCGGTACTATGACGAACTGAAAAAGAACGAAAAGATAAAAATCGTCACCTACGAAGGCGGTTTCAATTATTCGGCCATTAACAATCTGGGTGTGAGCAGGGCGGACGGCGACTATGTGCTTTTACTGAACAATGATACGGAAGTTATTACCGTCAACTGGATGGAAGAACTTCTGATGTATGCCCAGAGAGAGGATGTGGGCGCCGTGGGCTGCAAGCTTTATTTTGCGGACCGCACCATCCAGCATGCCGGCGTGGTAATCGGCCTGGGAGCCCACAGAACGGCGGGACACAGCCATTACCGCATGCCGAGACAGAATCTGGGCTATATGGGAAGACTCTGTTATGCACAGGATGTTTCGGCTGTAACGGGTGCCTGCCTTTTGGTGAAAAAGAGTCTGTACGAAGCGGTCGGAGGTCTGGACGAAGGCTTTGCCGTGTCCTTAAATGACGTGGATTTCTGCTTAAAGCTCAGGGAGAAAGGACTTCTCAACGTTTTTACGCCGTTTGCGGAGCTTTATCACTATGAATCGGTTTCCAGAGGATTGGATACGGAAGGGGAGAAAGCGGCCCGCTACAATGCGGAGTCCGAGAAGTTCCGTGAAAAATGGAAAGAAGTTTTAGAGAAGGGCGACCCGTACTACAATCCCAATTTTTCGCTTGACAGAAGCGATTTTGCCTTGAAAATCCAGTAAAATCATGCAAAGTTGCGCCTTTTTTCTAAAAAGTATTGTGGAAATATTGATGATGATATGATATACTACCAACGTGAAAAAAGTTTTGGATAGAAAAAGATAGGCAGAATCAAAGAAAGGACAGGAAATTAACATGGATTATATGAAGAAATTCCAGTTCTGGCTGGACAACGATTATTTTGACGAAAAGACCAAAGAGGAACTGCTTGCCATCCGCAACAACACTTCCGAAATTGAAGACCGTTTCTATAAGGATTTGGAGTTCGGCACCGGCGGACTCCGCGGTATCATCGGTGCCGGTACCAACCGTATGAATGTTTACACCGTTAGAAAAGCATCCCAGGGTCTTGCTAATTATATCTTAAAAAAGGGCGGTGCAGGCAGAGCGGTTGCCATCGCTTACGACTCCCGCAGAATGTCTCCCGAATTTGCAGATACCGCAGCACTCTGCCTGGCAGCAAACGGCATCAAGGCATATGTATTTGAATCCCTTCGTCCCACTCCCGAGCTTTCCTTTGCTGTACGTAAGCTTCACTGTATCGCCGGTATTGTGGTAACGGCAAGCCATAACCCTCCCGAATACAACGGCTATAAGGTATACTGGGAAGACGGCGCACAGATTACTGCGCCTCTGGATAAGGAAATCATTGCAGAGGTAAGCGCCATTAACGATTACAACACCTGCAAGACCATGGATAAGGCAGAAGCCGTACAGAAAGGCCTGTATGAGGTTATCGGTGCGGAAATCGACGACGCTTATATGGCAGAGTTAAAGAAGCAGATTATTCATCCCGATGTTATTGCGGAAATGGCAGAGGACATCAGGATTGTATATACTCCGCTCTGCGGAACCGGCAACATTCCGGTAAGACGTGTTCTTTCCGAACTGGGCTTCAAGCATGTATATGTAGTACCCGAACAGGAAAAGCCGGACCCCAACTTCACCACCCTGGATTACCCGAATCCGGAAGACCCCAAGGCATTTACTTATGCCCTTCGTCTGGCTAAGGAAAAGGATGCCGACATCGTTCTGGCTACCGATCCGGATGCCGACCGCTTAGGTGTATATGCAAAGGATACCAAGACCGGTGAATACATTCCTTTCACAGGAAATATGTCCGGTATGCTGATTGCCGAGTATATTTTAAGAGAGCGAACCAAGACACATACAATGCCTGAAAAGCCGGCGCTTGTTACCACCATTGTTACCACCAACATGACAAAGCCCATTACCGAAGCTTACGGCGTAAAACTGATTGAAGTACTGACAGGCTTCAAGTACATCGGCGAACAGATTAAGTGGTTTGAAAGAGACCATTCCTACAATTATGTATTCGGTCTGGAAGAAAGCTACGGCTGTCTTGCCGGAACCCATTCCCGTGACAAGGATGCCTGCGTTGCCGTTATGTGCCTCTGCGAAGTGGCAGCCTACTGCAAGAAGGAAGGCAAGACCCTGTGGGATATGATGGTAGAAATGTATGAGAAATACGGCTACTACAAGGAAACCCAGTACACCATTACCTTAAAGGGTGTGGACGGTGCAAAGCAGATCAATGAAATCATGGATAAGCTCCGTAAGAATCCGCCCAAGGCATTCGGTGACTTAAAGGTTCTTCGTTTCCGTGATTATAAGGAAAACAAGATCTTAGATATGGAAACCGGTGCGGTAACGGAAACCGGGCTGCCTATCTCCAATGTCCTGTATTTTGAATTACCGGACAACTGCTGGTGCTGCGCACGTCCCTCCGGTACAGAGCCCAAGATTAAATTTTACATGGGCGTAAAGGGCAACAGCATCGAAGACGCGGCTGCAAAAGTAGAAAAGTTGACAGAAGATGTAAAAGCGGTTCTGTAATATTATGGCCAAATTATCAAAAAGTAACTTGAAAAAAACTTTATATTATCTAAAAAGAAACGGGCTGCGGGATACTTATCTCGCAGCCTTAGAACGTTTACGGAAAAAAGAGGATTATCAGTACGAAGCTCCCACGGAAGCGGCCTTAAAGGCACAGAAGGAGGAGGCTTCCCGGATGGCACCCCTGCTGTTCAGTATTCTTGTACCCGCTTACCGGACCCCGGAGAAATACTTACGGGAGATGATAGACTCCGTGCTGGCGCAGACCTACGGTAGTTTTGAACTGATACTGGCGGATGCAGGCGGGGATGATTCCGTAAAACAGGTCGTGGATACTTATCAGGATAAACGGATACGTTATATCCGCCTTGCGGAAAACAAAGGGATTTCCGGCAACACCAACGAAGCACTCAGGCATGCCACGGGACTGTATACCGGACTGCTGGATCATGACGACCTGCTGACACCGGATGCTCTGTATGAAAATGCGAAAGCAATTGCGGAAGCAAAGAAGAGAGGGGTACACCTGCAGCTTCTGTATTCCGATGAAGATAAATGCGATGAGAACGGAGAGCATTATTTCTGCCCTCACAAAAAAGAAAAATTTAATTTAGATTTAATTCTATCGAATAATTACATCTGTCATTTTATGGTAATGGAAACCGCTCTTCTGAAAGAACTGCGGTTCCGGGAGGAATATGACGGGGCGCAGGATTTTGACCTGGTGCTCCGGGCAGTAGGCAGTATTTACGGAAAAGGCGGACAGCCTGTGTTTGCCGCCGGATGCCCGGACAAAGCGGATCCGGCAGAAAACATCTGCCATATTGCCAGAGTACTGTATCACTGGCGCTGCCACAGCGCATCCACGGCGGACAATCCCCATAGCAAGCAGTATGCCTACGAAGCGGGCAGAAATGCGGTGCGGAATTTCTTAAAAGAGCAGGGAGTGGCTGCAGGTGTGGCACACAGCAAGCATCTGGGATTTTACGAGGTAAACTATCACCCGGATTTCCTTTCCCTGCGTAAGGATGTGGGTGCAATCGGCTGGCCGGCGTATAAAAACAATAAAATAACATACGGTATGTATGATGCAGATGGCAAAAATCCGTACCGGGGTCTGAAAAGAGGCTATGCGGGCGAGATGAACCGTGCGGAGCTGGTACAGGATGTGTATGCCGTGGATATCCGCACCATGAAGGTCCGTAAGGAGCTTATGGAAAGAGTGCAGAGTGTATTGAAAGAGCAGGCGTCCGGAAACACGGCAGGTGTTTTAGTGGGCGGCTTTGTGATAAAGGAAAACGGTACCTTTGAGAGCCGCAAATACTTTACGGAAGAGGAATATGCCGAAATCAGCCGGAAGGTCTGCGAAGCGGTGAAAAAGGAAGGATACCGGATAGCGTATCTGCCGGGAGGATGGAAAGGATGAAAACAACCATAGTCATACCGAACTACAACGGAATTGCCTACCTGAAGGAATGCGTGAAGTCCCTTAGGGAAGATTTGAAAAACCATCCGGCGGCGGTCATTGTTGTGGATAACGGTTCCGAAGACGGCAGCGCAGCGTGGATAAAGGAAGAATGTCCCGATATCACACTGATACCTCTGATAAAAAATACGGGATTTCCCCATGCGGTAAATGTCGGCATCCGTCATGCCAAAACGCCTTTTGTGCTGCTTCTTAATAACGATACTGTGGTGAAGCCCGGCTTTACAAAAGCACTGGAGGAGGCAATTTCCAAACGTAAGGATGCTTTTTCCGTCAGTGCGAAAATGCTTTCCATGAAGGAAGAGGGCACCATGGACAATGCCGGTGACTTGTACTGCGCCTTAGGCTGGGCATTTGCCAGAGGAAAGGACAAGCCGGCAGGGGATTACAACAAGCCCTGTGAAATCTTTTCCGCCTGTGGCGGCGCCGCCATTTACCGGAAAAGTGTTTTTGAAAAAATCGGATATTTTGACGACAGTCATTTTGCCTATCTGGAGGATGTGGATATCGGATGGCGTGCGAAGATTTACGGATACCGCAATTTCTATGAGCCGAAAGCGGAGGTGCTCCATGCCGGAAGCGCTGCCAGCGGCTCCCGTTACAATGCCTTTAAGGTAGGTCTTTCTTCGGCAAACAGTGTGGCAATCATCGGAAAGAACATGCCGCTTTTGCAGATTATTTTAAATCTGCCGTTTCTTCTGCCGGGATTTCTCGTGAAATTTTTGTTTTTTGTCCGCAAGGGTTACGGAAAAATCTATGCCGCAGGCTGCTTAAAGGGATTTATGCGCGGACTTTCAGAGGACGGAAGAAAAAAGAAAGTGCATGTTTTGACGGAAAACTTGGGAAACTATGTGAAAATACAGTTTGCACTCTGGATAAACCTGCTTAAGCGTTTCGCAAACTGAAAACGCAAAAAAGAATGATACAATTATGATACAAAGGAAATTTAATCTTAACCCAGTTACCGACAACAGGCTTCCTTTGTGGGATGCGAAAGGCATGTGAGAAATATGATAAAAGATAACCAGAAGGTTTTTAACAGGTTACATCTTGTTATGGACGCCCTGATTGTGATAATTTCATATGCGCTGGCCTGGGTACTGCACTTTAAGGTATTCAACCACTTTGGCCCGGAAGCGGGTGTCCTCTCCATGGAACACTACCTGCGGGCGCTTATTTTCATTGTGCCGGGTTATATTCTGCTGTATTACCTCTGCCATGTGTATGAGCCTCAGCGAACGTCCCGGATAAGCAGGGAAATCTACAATCTCGTTTGTGCCAATACCATTGGTCTGGTGGGATACATTGCTTTGCTGTATGTAGTGAAGCAGGTGGATTACTCCCGAAAAATGATTTGTGTGTTTTACGTGTTAAACATCCTTCTGACCTCGGCTTCGAGGGTTTTGGTCAGAAAGACGCTGCGTTCCTTCCGGAAAAAGGGCTACAACCTAAAGCATATTCTGCTGGTGGGCTATTCCCGTTCCGCAGAGGAATATATCGACCGGATTTTAGGCAATCCCGAATGGGGCTATGTGGTCTGCGGCATCCTGGACGACTTTGTTCCGGCAGGTACTCTTTACCGGGGCATCAAGGTCATCGGCCGTATCGACAATATATTAGAGCTGCTTCCGGCAAACGAGCTGGATGAAATCGCCATTACATTGTCCTTAAAGGATTATAACCGGCTGGAAGAAATCGTAAACACCTGCGAAAAGTTCGGTGTGCATACCAAATTCATTCCGGATTACAACAGCCTGATTCCCAGCAAGCCTTATACTGAGGATTTAATGGGACTGCCCGTTATCAATATCCGTTATGTGCCGCTTTCCAACACCGGCAACATGATAGTAAAGAGAGCCATGGACATTGTGGGTTCCATCGTGGGAATTATCCTGACCTCGCCCATTATGCTGATTGCGGCAATCGCCGTAAAGGCAAGCAGCAAGGGCCCCGTTATTTTCAAGCAGGAGCGGGTGGGACTTCACAACAAGCCTTTTTATATGTATAAATTCCGCAGCATGGAGCTGCAGAAGGCTTCCGAAGAGAAAAAAGCCTGGACGGTAAAGAACGACCCCAGAGTAACGGGTGTCGGCAAGATACTGCGGCGTACCAGCATCGACGAGCTGCCCCAGTTGTTCAACATCTTAAAAGGGGATATGAGCCTGGTAGGTCCCAGACCGGAGAGACCCTTATTTGTGGAAAAATTCAAGGAAGAAATTCCCCGCTACATGGTAAAGCATCAGGTGCGGCCGGGACTGACCGGATGGGCGCAGGTGCACGGCTACCGCGGCGATACTTCCATACGAAAGAGAATCGAATACGATTTGTATTACATTGAAAACTGGACCCTGTGGTTTGACATTAAAATTATTTTCATGACGTTTTTCACAGGATTTATCAATAAAAATGCCTATTAGAGAAGGGATAAGGGAAAAGGAGATTTAGAAATGGCAAGAGGTGAAAGAAGACAGGAAGAGTACGATACCAGAAAATCTTCCGGCAGAACAGCGGGAAAGCCCGCAACCAGAAAGAAAGCAAAACAGAAAAGAAAGATAGTGCTTCTGGTCGTGGAGCTTTTGGTCGTGGTGATTTTACTGGGAGTTCTCGGACTGTTCTGGTATATGGAAAAACCGTCGGACACAGGCAACGGCACGGATGGCGAAAAGGGCGGTCCTCTTTTCAATGTATCTATTAAAGAAGATGATTTAGAGATTAACAAGCAGGTACAGGAAAACGAAAACCTGAAAGAGTACCGGAACATTGTTCTGTTCGGCGTAGATTCCCGAAAAGGGGCGCTGACCAAGGGTACCTTGAGCGACAGTATCATCATTGCTTCCATTAACCTGGAAACCAAGGATGTGAAGCTTTGCAGTGTATATCGTGATACCTACTTAAATTTAAGCAACGATAAATACGGAAAATGCAACTCCGCCTACAGCTACGGCGGTGCGGAACAGGCCATGAAGATGTTGAATATGAACCTGGATTTGGATATTAAGGATTTCGTAACCATCGGCTTTGACGGTCTGACACAGGTAATTGACGATATCGGCGGTGTTTACCTTGATGTGGATGATGAAGAACTTCGCCATATCAACAGCTATCAGGAAACCATGGCGCAGGAAATGAGTGTAAATTACACACCGGTTACTTCCACCGGCTACCAGCTTTTGAATGGTCTGCAGGCAACCGCTTACTGCCGTATCCGTTACAAGACCGGTAACGACTTCGCAAGAGCGGCTTCCCAGCGTGAAGTTATCCAGGCGATTGTGGACAAGGTAAAAACCATGGATTTGGTAACACTTACCAAGGTTGCCAACGATGTTTCCAACAATGTATACACATCCTTGAGCATGGATGAAATTGTCGGAATTTTAGGTGAAGTTACGCAGTACAATATCGTGGATGAAGGCGGTTTCCCCGAAGCTTCCATGAGAGGTGCAGGTGTTCTTGGTTCCAAGGGAAGTTGTGTATATCCCATCAACCTGACGGAAAACGTAACATGGCTCCATGAATTCCTGTTCAATGATACCGACTATGAACCTTCCGAGGAAGTGCAGGAATATTCCAAGATTATTCATGATTTCGTATCCCAATATATAAACATTGATTAAAGCAAAGGAGCTTGGGAAAATGTCTCAGGCTCCTTTTTCAGAAATAACCGGGGAAAGGTGAGGGTACTTAAATGGATATTGATGTAATTATTCCGGTGTACCGGCCGGGAGAAGATTTGGTGGCGCTCTTAAACAGACTGTATGCCCAGACGGTGGAAATTCACAAAATCATTCTGGTGGAAACGGTTGACAATGGAGAAGAAACTTCCATAGTGGAAGCAGAAAGCAGGGAAAGAGCAACCTCCGCAGAGGAAGAAGAAACTTCCATACTTCTGCACCTGCAGAAAAAGTATAAAAAAATAGAGCTGTATTCCGTGAAAAAAGAAGATTTCGACCACGGCATGATCCGCAGGATGGCGGTGGAGAAATCCGATGCGGACATTTTTGTCATGATGACGCAGGATGCCCTGCCGGCGGACAGAAGGCTGATAGAAAATATCACTGCGCCCCTGAAAGAGGATGTGGCGGTTTCCTACGCCAGACAGCTTCCGAGAAAGAACTGCCGCGTCATAGAGCGGTTTACCAGACAGTTTAATTACCCGGACGGCTCCCGCCTGAAAGGGAAAGAGGATTTGGAAACACTGGGCATTAAAACCTATTTCTGCTCGGATGTGTGTGCCGCCTACCGGAGAGAAATCTATGAAAAACTGGGCGGCTTTGCGGAAAAGGCTATTTTTAACGAGGACATGCTCTTTGCGGCGAAGGCAGTGGAGGCAGGGTACAAAATTGCCTATACGGCAGAAGCAAGAGTGCTGCATTCCCATAATTACAGTTTAAGCCAGCAGTTCCACCGGAATTTCGATTTGGGCGTTTCCCAGGCGGAGCATCCGGAGGTATTTAAGAAGGTGCCTTCCGAAAAAGAGGGCGGCAGAATGGTAAAGGAAACCACGGCGTATCTGTTTACCACGGGAAAGGTATTTCTTATTCCTTATTTTTATCTGCAATGCGTAAGTAGGTATGCCGGCTATTTCCTGGGCATGCATTATAAAATGCTCCCGGCGAAGACGGTAAAGAAATGCACGGCAAACGAGGCATATTGGCAGTAATGCTTTACAGTTTCCGGGCTGTGTGGTAAAATTTGTGAAAATCAGAAAAAAGAATAACGCATATACTAATAGGAAGTAACAGAAAGGAACGGGTAGAAAAATATGTGTGGTATTGTAGGATATATTGGAAATAAACAGGCGGCTCCCATTATACTGGACGGACTTGCCAAACTGGAATACAGAGGTTATGATTCCGCGGGTCTTGCGGTATCTGACGGAAAAAAAATCAACGTGCAGAAGGCAGTCGGACGTCTGAAAGTACTGGAAAACCTGACCCACGGCGGTGAAAACATGCCGGGATATGCGGGAATCGGCCATACCAGATGGGCAACTCACGGCGCACCCAGCGATGTGAACGCACACCCTCATTACAACAAGGACAGGACGATTGCCGTGGTACACAACGGCATTATCGAAAACTACATTCCCCTGCGTAAAAAGCTTCAGAGCAAGGGTTATGAATTCGTATCCGAAACCGATACCGAAGTCCTGGCACAGCTTCTGGACTACTACTACAAGGGCAACCCCTTAGAGGCCATTACCAAGGTGCTTCACAGAGTGGAAGGTTCCTATGCACTGGGCATCATGTTTGCGGATTTCCCGGAAGAAATCTATGCGGTCAGAAAAGACAGCCCCCTGATTGTGGGAAAGAGTACGGACGGCAGCTTTATCGCATCCGATGTACCGGCTATCTTAAAGTATACCCGCACGGTATATTATGTGGAAAATCAGGAAGTGGTAAAGCTTACCAAGGACGAACTGCATTTCTACACCGTGGACGAAGAAGAGATTACCAAGAAGCCCGTTACCATTGACTGGGATGCTAATGCAGCGGAAAAGGGCGGTTACGAGCATTTCATGCTGAAGGAAATTTACGAACAGCCCAAGACCATTACCGATACCATTTCTCCCCGTATCAAAAACGGAGATATTGTGATTGATGAGCTGAATATGACGGATGAAGAAATCAAGGCCGTGAAAAAGATTTACATTGTTGCCTGCGGTTCCGCTTATCATACCGGCGTAACAGCCAAGTACATCATAGAAGGTCTGGTGCGCATTCCCGTGGAAGTGGATGTGGCATCCGAGTTCCGTTACCGCAACCCGATTCTGGAAGAAGGCACCATGGTCGTAGTTATCAGCCAGTCCGGAGAAACAGCAGATACCCTGGCGGCGTTACGGGAAGCCAAGGCAAGAGGTTTTAAGGTACTTGGCATTGTCAATGTGGTGGGAAGTTCCATTGCAAGAGAGGCGGACAGTGTTATGTATACCTGGGCAGGTCCCGAAATTGCCGTGGCAACCACCAAGGCATACAGCGCACAGCTTGCAGCGCTCTATCTGCTTACCATGAAGCTCGGCAGAGTCAGAGGCACAATTGCGGATGCACAGTTTGCCAGCCTGCTTGAGGACATTAAGAAACTGCCTTACCAGATTGAACTTTTGTTAGGACAGAAGGAAAAAATCCAGCGTTTTGCAAACCGTTATGTGGGAGCAAAGGACATATTCTTTATCGGACGCGGTATTGACTATGCGATTTCCCTTGAAGGTTCCTTAAAATTAAAGGAAATTTCCTATGTGCATTCCGAAGCCTATGCGGCAGGCGAATTAAAGCACGGCACCATTTCCTTAATTGAGGACGGAACCCTTGTTGTGGCAGTGGCTACCCAGCCCGCCCTTTACCAGAAGACCATCAGCAACATTGTAGAGGTAAAGGCAAGAGGCGCCTTTGTTATGGCGATTACCACAGAGGACAACACGGCTATGGAAAAAGCGGCGGACTACATTATTTATATTCCGGAAACCCATCCGTACTTTGCAAACTCCCTCGCCATTATTCCCTTACAGTTATTTGGCTATTATGTAGCGGTAGGCAAGGGCTGCGATGTGGATAAGCCGAGAAACTTAGCAAAGTCCGTTACCGTCGAATAATTGAAAAATTTTCCGGTTTTTAAACTTTTATCATAGTTTCGTCACAAATAAAACACAATTACTGTTTAAGATATGCTTATCAGTAAGAGAAAGAGAGGTAATTGTGTTATGTACGAGGATCAGAATAATAATTATGTATATTACCAGGCATCACCTGCGGGAGCAGCACCCCAGCCCGCAGCGCCTGTTGACAATCAGGGAAAGAAAAAGAAAAAAGGAGGAGCGGGTCGGTTCTTCCGTAAATTCTTTGCCTGCGCAGGCATGGGGCTTTGCTTCGGTCTCTGCGCCGCCGCCGGTTTCTATGCCGTAGGACAGAGCACCGGCATGTTTAACCAGAAAAACGTATCGGTAGCATCCACGGATGACACCCAGAGCATCGATGACCTGAAGGCATGGGTCAATGACCAGCTCAACAAAAACATGGCTTCCGGCGACAGCGGGGTGCTTACCACAAGCACGACCGGCGTTACGGCTGCGGATGCAACGGATGTGGTAGAAAAAGTAATGCCTGCCATGGTATCCATTGTCAACAACTATACACAGACCGCTACTTATTTCGGTCAGCCTATTGAGCAGGACGGTACGGCAAGCGGTTCCGGTATCATCGTAGGAGAAAATGATACCGAGCTTTTAATCGCCACCAACTATCATGTAATTGAGGATGCCAAGGAACTGACCGTGCATTTTATCGATGACGCCGATGTGAATGCAGTCGTAAAGGGCAGCGATCCCGATATGGACTTAGCCGTTATTGCCGTAAAGCTTGCCGACATGGAGCAGAGCACACTGGACTCCGTTAAAATTGCAAAATTAGGTGACTCCGACAGCCTGAAATTAGGTCAGTCCGTCATCGCCATCGGCAATGCGTTGGGCTACGGACTTTCCGTAACCGGCGGTTATGTCAGCGCCTTAAACAGAGAAGTGGAAATGGATGACGGTTCCAAGGGTACCTTTATCCAGACAGATGCAGCCATTAACCCCGGCAACTCCGGCGGCGCACTGATAAATATGAACGGTGAGGTTATCGGTATCAACTCCAACAAGATTGGCGGTACGGTAGTAGAAGGTATCGGTTATGCCATTCCTATTTCCGCAGCAGAGCCTATTTTAAGCGACTTGATGACCTATGAAACCAGAGAAAAAGTGGATGACAGCCAGGTGGGTTACTTAGGCATTATCCCGCAGTCCGTTACCTCCGATGCCGCAGAGCTCTACGGTATGCCGGAAGGTGTCTATGTTTCCCAGGTTGAGGACGGTACTCCCGCAGCCGAAGCCGGACTGTTAAGAGGCGATATTATTCAGAAGCTGGACAACAAGAAAGTCAGTACAGCGGATGAACTCAGAGAACAGCTGAAGTATTATTCAGCAGGAGAAACCATTGATGTGCTCGTTATGAGAAGCATCAACGGTGAGTATGTAGAACGTACCGTTACGGTTACTCTGGGGGCAAGACCGCAGAACTAATCCTATAACGAATGGAGATTTCTATGTCAGAACACGATAGCGAAAACACAGAAATATATATGGAAAACGACAACACCGGTGCAGGGGAAACCCACACCGGTGAAAGCCGTACAGAGGAAAATAAAACTTCCGCCGCAAAAGGAAGTGAGGAAAAGCAGGACAACCAGTACGAGGATGTCTGCTTCGTCTGCCGCCGCCCGGAAAGCAGAGCCGGAAAAATGTTCCATCTGCCCAACAATATTACCGTCTGCAGCGACTGTCTGCACAAGACCATGGACACCATCAGCCAGTTTGACTATCAGGGAATGTTAAACTACCCGGGCATGATGAACCCGGAGGAAAATACTCCCAATGGTTTTCCCAACATCAGCTTTATCAACTTAGCGGACCTGCAGGGACAGGGCGGTATTCCCAACAAGCAGAAATTAAAGAAGAAAAAGAAGGACGCGCCCGTGCTGGATATCAAGAATATCCCGCCGCCCCACAAGATTAAGCAGAGTCTGGATGAGTATGTCATCGGACAGGATTATGCGAAAAAAGTGATTTCCGTAGCCGTTTACAACCACTATAAGCGTGTGGCTACCGGAACCATGGACGATATTGAAATCGAAAAATCCAATATGCTCATGATAGGGCCTACCGGATGCGGCAAGACCTATCTGGTAAAGACCCTGGCAAAGCTTTTAGATGTACCCCTTGCCATTGCCGATGCCACTTCCCTTACGGAAGCCGGCTATATCGGCGACGATATCGAAAGCGTCATTTCCAAACTTTTGGCGGCAGCAGGCAACGACACGGAAAGAGCCGAAAAGGGCATTGTCTTTATCGATGAAATCGACAAGATTGCCAAGAAGAAAAATACCAACAGCCGTGATGTAAGCGGCGAATCCGTACAGCAGGGTATGTTAAAGCTGCTGGAAGGTGCGGACGTGGAAGTGCCGGTGGGCGCCAACAGCAAAAATGCCATGGTGCCGCTGACTACCATCAACACCCGCAATATTTTATTTATCTGCGGCGGTGCATTCCCGGATTTGGAAGAGATTATCAAGGAAAGACTGACAAAGCAGAGCAGCATGGGCTTCAATGCGCAGTTAAAGGATGCCTTTGACAAGGAAGAAAATCTCCTTTCCAAGGTTACGGTGGAGGATATCCGCAAGTTCGGCATGATTCCCGAATTTATCGGCCGTCTGCCTATTATTTTTACCCTGCAGGGTCTGACCAAGGATATGCTCGTCAAGATTTTAACCGAGCCGAAGAATGCGATTTTGAAGCAGTACCAGAAGCTTCTGGAACTGGATGAAGTGAAGTTAGAGTTTGCCGACGATGCCCTCGAAGCCATTGCCGAAAAGGCGATGAAGAAGGACACCGGCGCCAGAGCGCTTCGTTCCATCATTGAAGAATTTATGCTGGATATTATGTACGAGGTGCCCAAGGACGACAACATCGGCAAGGTAACGATTACCCGCGCCTACATTGAAGGAACGGGCGGTCCCCTGATTGAAATCCGCAGCAACTTAAACGAAATCCGTGTGGAACCGGCGCCCCAGATTGAGAAGAAGAAGGACTGACGGCATTCAAAGCGGTTTCTCCGGCAGAAAGGTGTGCGGTAAGGACACAATTTCGCTCTTCCTCATATAGTAAGAGAAAAGGTTTTTTGCCATGACCTGTCAGGAAAAAATTCTCTCGGAGGAATACGGGGAACTGATTTTTGATTTTACATCCGACTATGCGAAGCGGCTGCAGCAGGAAAATGTCTGTTTTACCCCTGTGGATGACCGATATAATATCTTTTATGTACGGCAGCAGGAAATAGAGCGTTATCAGGGCTCCCTGTATCTGTACCAGTATTTACCTAAAGTATATGGTCTGATGGCGGAGGAATTTGACCCCATCAGCTTAGAAAGTGCCGGTATTCTTGCGGCGCAGAGACCACCTCTTTCCCTTACGGGGGAAGGGGTGGTTTTGGCGTTTATCGATACCGGTATTCGTTTTGCGGATAGTGTATTCCGGGACGAAAGCGGGCAGAGCCGCATTATCGGACTCTGGGACCAGACCCTGCAGAGCGGAACTCCTCCGGAGGGCTTCCAGTACGGTTCCTACTACACAAAAGCGGATATGGATGCGGCGCTGCGCTCGGAAAATCCCTATACAGAAATTCCCTCCTACGATACCAACGGCCACGGAACCGCCATGGCGGGCACAGCCGCCGGCAGCTTTTCTTCTTCATTCAGGGGAGCGGCGCCCCGTGCGGATATTGTGGTGGTGAAACTGCGGGAGGCAAAACGTCCCCTGCGGAACTTTTACAATATCCCGGAGGATGTTCCCGCTTATGCGGAAACGGATATCATGCTGGGAATAAAGTTTGCGGAGTCCTTTGCCGAGACCTTTGAACGGCCGGTGGTCATCTGTTTGGGGATAGGCTCCAATTCCGGCAATCACGGGCTGGGTTCCATTTTAGCGCAGTATTTGAATAGTCTGGCGCAGAAACGCAGCCGTGCGGTGGTGCTGACCACCGGAAACGAAGGCAATGCCGCCCATCATTTTTCCGGTTACGTGCCGGAGGGAGAAGAGTCCTATGAAACCGTGGAAATAAGAGTAGGAGAAGGAGAACAGGGCTTCTTAATGGAAATGTGGGGGAAGGTGCCGGATGTGCTGTTTGCGTCCATCCGCACACCGGGAGGAGAGGTGGTTCCACGTTTCCGTCTTACGGCGGAAGAAAGCCAGACCTTCAGCTTTATCTACGAGAGAACGAGAATTATCATTGACAGTATTCTGGTAGAGCCGAATACCGGAGAGGAACTGATTACGTTCCGGTTTGATGCGCCCACACCGGGAGTGTGGAATATCCGTGTATATAATTTAGGACCGGACAGGAGCAGGCAGTTTCATCTCTGGCTGCCGATTACGCAGTTTTTACGGAGGGAAACCTACTTCTTGCGGCCGGACCCTTACACCACTCTGACGGACCCTTCCATGACCTTCCGTGCCGTCACGGTTTCTTCCTATAATGATGCCAACAACAGCTTTTATGAAAACTCAGGCAGAGGCTTTTTAAGCAACGGTCTTATCAAACCGGATGTTGCCGCACCGGGGGTGAATGTGTCCACGCCCGTCGGAAAAGTGACCGGGGGCAGTATGGCAGCAGCCCTGACGGCAGGAGGTGTTGCCCAGTTTATGGAATGGGCAGTGGTGCGTTTTAACAGTCCGTCCGCAGGCAGCCAGGAAATCAAGAACTATTTAATCCGCGGCGCCAACCGGAACAGCAGCTACACCTACCCGAACCGGGAATGGGGCTACGGCAGGTTGGACATAGACGGCACCTTTACCATGCTTTCGCAGATACAGAGGTAGCTTACAGGTGATTTTTTACCTGTTACCGCTTCGGATTTACCTCTTAGCCGGAAACGGTTTACAAGAGAAAAGATATTTTCTATACTGTAACTGTCAGCAGGGAACAGAAGCCCGGAAGACTTAAGAAGCAAAGCGGTTCCCCGGCTGACAGATACAGTAGGGAGCATCAGTATGAAAATCAGGATTGAACTGGATGAAAAACTGAAAGAGGATGAAGTGCTTATCCGGACGAGCAGACTTACGGATGAAATCACGGAAATTCAGAAAACGATTGTGCAGACGGTAAATAACTTCCAGAAGTTCACCTTTTATAAGGGAACTACGGAGTATTTTCTGGAGCTGCGGGATATTTTGTTTTTTGAAACGGACGAAGAGGGTATTTGTGCACATACCGTCGACGACATTTATCAGACGAAGTATAAGCTCTATGAATGGGAGGATATGCTGCCGGGCTTTTTTATGCGGGTGTCAAAATCCACCATTCTGAATACGGACCGGGTGTATTCCCTGACAAGAAACCTGACAGCTTCCAGTCTTGTGACATTTGCAGGCAGTCACAAGCAGGTCTATGTTTCCCGAAATTATTATAAAGCATTGGTAAACAAAATCAAAGAAAAGAGGGTTCACGTATGAACATAAGTAAAAAAAGCGGAAAGATTTTCTGGGGAATATTTTTCCTATTAGCAGCAGTGTATGTAATTGTCAGCCAGTTGGGTATTCTTCCCAAGGTCAGCGTATTTACGGTGATTTTTACCGTGTTCTGCATCTGGCTTTTGGTGAACGGCATCCGGAACATAAGCTTCTGGCAAATTCTGTTTTCCATAGCGATTGTGTGTATTCTGTATGCGGAGCCTCTTGGCATTACGGCACTGACGCCCTGGCCGGTACTGGGTGCGGCAGCACTTGGCAGTATCGGACTGTCCATGATTTTCCCCAAGAAGAAAAAGCGTATCTGGAAGCATGCCAACATCAATGTGGGCGGTTCTTCCACCGGAGAGTACAACGGTGAAAGAGTGGAATGCGAAAATTCCTTCGGGGAGTCCATTAAGTATATCAATTCCGAAAACTTCTGTTATGCGAACCTTGACAATAGCTTCGGTTCCCTTACGGTATATTTTGACAATGCCATGATACCGTCCGGAAAAGCGACCGTAAACGTGGACAATAGTTTTGGCGAAGTCAGCCTTTATGTTCCGAAAATCTGGAAAGTACAGGTCAGAATGGACCATTCCTTTGGCAGTGTGGAAGAAAAAGGACGCTGCGAGGGCAGCAGTGACATTTCACTGGATATCATAGGAGATACGGATTTCGGTACCGTGAATGTGTACTATATCTAAAGGACGGAAAATCCGGTTATTTTAGAATGACATTACCCAATATTCCATAGGTGTATTTCGTGGTCTTTATTTGGTAACCATCCGTAGTCTTTTCTGCGATTAACGTAGGAACAGGCTGTGTAATCAGGTCATTCTGAAGCCCTTGAGGTTTTACGGAAGAGGGTTGTGCAAAAATAATACTGTCGTTAATGGAATAGACGGATTGCAAATCCAATAAACGGACATCCAAACCGTTTTTGGCGCAAAATTCTCTTGCCAGACATTTAGCATATTCCATAGCATCTTTGTTTTTGCATGGTTTCATACTTAACCCTCCTTCTCCAGTATGTTTTCAATCATGAATAATTACCTTACGTGTGAGAATAGAAAGAATAAATATAGAATGGGTTTGAAAATATAGAACAGATATAGATTTTATTTTTGTAATATAGCATATATATATCCGAATTTCAAGAGAAAAATAAGTGGAAACGATAAGAGAGCATTCCGCTGTGGCGGATGTTACCAGAAGGCTGTGCCTATGCGCAGCCTTTTTACATTGGAAAACGTCCTATTTGGAAATTGCTGTTTTTATAATACCGGAAAATAAATATGGACACAGAATTTTCCGCTTTCTTCAAAAATATCTATCAGTCCATTTCTCTTTTCTAAAAGTCTTTTTACATTTTTTAATCCGATACCATGAGATTCCGAGGAAGGCTTTGTGGTATGGAGTTCAGGGTTATTTTCTAAAACAGATACCAGAATTGTATTTTCAATCAACATACTGATTGCATTGGGACGCGGAATGATTTCCACGAAAATACGTCGGATTTCTTTCGGAAGTTTTTCCTCTGCCTCGATGGCGTTATCTATGATGTTGGATAGTACCACTATCATTTCCACATCATGAAAAGTATTGGCAAGAGCAACTCTGACGGAAAAGACAATTTCTTTTTCACGGCAGAGCATATTTTTCTGCAGAAGCATGGCATTTACCAGCTTGTTCTGGCAGAAGTCGGCATTTTCTGCATGCATACGCACAGAAATCATTTTTTCCAGGTCTTCTATCACTTCCTTTACTTTTCCGGCTTTCAAAAGGGTTTCATAAGAAAGAAAATAATTTTTCATATCGTGCCTGAGTTCCCGTATCCGCTGTTCATTTTCTTCCATATAACGAAGCTGTTTTTCCTGTTGTTCCACGGTAAGGCACAGAAGTTCATATTCCTGCAACTGCCGGTTTTTTAGCTGCAGTCTGTGAAAAAGAAACAAGGTTACGAAGATGATAATCAACATAACACAGGTAGAAACCAGACCAAGAATCTCGAGAGTATCATTCCCCTGGGACAGATAAAACAGGATGTAGTAGTTAATCAGCACCACTAAAAAGGAACAAAGTAAAAACAGAGAGATAATGGTATAACTTTCAAAGGAAAAAACAGCAGAGGACTTCCGATTCCGATGTATGGCAAACAAGATCATAAATTCTGTAAGATAAATCAGGAGCAGAATATAAATACGGGTAACAGAGCCGGGAATGGATAATTCTGAAAAATTTTTACCGGTGCTCAGAGTTCCTATGTAAAAGAAAATGTTGCCGATAAGGATATCAAAAATATTGTAAAGAAGTATGGTAAGAAATTTGTAAATCCATTTTCCGTTATAGCACAGGAGTGACAGTACATAAAGAATTGCCATAGATAAAAAAGAACCTGCCAGATTAGGAAGAATGGAAATGGGTGAATATGTAAGCGGAAAGTATAGTAATGCCGCAAACAGGACATAAACAAATTTATATTTTGAGGAGCGGGAAAAAAAGGTTTCTAAGGCAAAGACCGAAAAAATAAAATATAAAATACAACTGAGTGCTTCTGCAAAATTATACAATATCATCATTATGAAAATTCCTCTGGTATCTTAAAAAAGAAGTTTTAAAGGTTTCTTTGTATGCTCTGGAAACGGAGATCAGGGTGCCGTTATCCAGTAAAATGTTTTGATTTGTCAGGACAGATATATAAAACAGATTTACGATAAAACTCTTATTGGGTCTGGCAAAGCCGTATGGCAGGAGCTCTGCGGAATAGTCACTTAGCTTCCCACGTATCCGGTATTCTTTTTGGAGGCAGTGAAACACTACATAGTGTGCATCGGACTCACAGAAGCGCAGGGAAGAAAGGGATATGAAAATTTCCAATCCATTCTGAACTACCGGGAGAGTACGGCAGGTGCGCTGCTTCATTTCCAGAAAGGAGGAAAGAGCAGACGGCAGTTCTTCCTCTAAATATTCCTTTCGGATGTAACGGAGAGGGGTATAGCGAAAGGAGTCAAAGACCGGTTCATATAAACTGCTGATAAATATAATAGAACATTTCAAATCCATGGAGCGAATTTTTTGCGCGAGCTCCATACCGGAAACTTCCGGCATTTTCACATCCAGAAGATAAAGATCAGCATGTGGAATGCTGTCTGCAAATTTTAGAGAATCCGAAAAGGTAAGAATATGGATATCGGACTTACCGGAAAAAAAGACCTTCACAATTTTATTTATTTTATCCAGAAAAATGCTTTCATCATCACATATGCATATCTTATACATTTCCTTGCTCCTATCAGGTATTGTAGCATCCACGGTTCTGTTATGTGTTTTGACAGACAACACATTAAATCGTCATACCATATATTTTACATGATTTTGCACTGCACTAAAAGCATAAAGTTATGCTAATTCTGCCAAAATCATGTCACTTGTGCCAAACAGTTGCATGTGCTATGGAAAAATGCTATGAAGAAAACAGAGGGCCGGAAGAAAAAGGAGAAACGAAAATGGAAAAGCTGGTAAGAAATCTGATTGTAAATTCAGGCGAAGACCATAATGTGGAAATTGTTTTGTACGGTATGCAGGTTATCGTTGACGGAATGATATCCATTTTTGCTTTACTTCTGTTGGGTATAATACTTAAAAAGGTAGAGCCGACTTTTATATTTATTCTTTTTTCCTGTTTGTTTTCCCGGAGTATGGGTGGATATCATGCCTCCACAAGGGGAGGGTGTGCATTTGTTACACTATGGATGTATCTGATTGCGGTTTATGTACCAGAACTGCTGTGGACGAAGATACCTATGATTATCACTACTGGTTTGTTAATGAGTGCTATAGTGAGTATCTGGTTATATGCTCCGATTGAACATCCTCATAAATCTTTACTGCCTGTCTATCTAACAAGAAACAGATATATATCGAGGATATCTTCAATTATGATTTCTATACTTGTTATTTATTTGTTTGGGAAACATAAAGAGTTAGAAAAGGATGTATCTTCACAGTATAAAAGAGGAGAAAGGATCTTATGGATAA